>OGTO01000005.1_pt1 | contig 251754 bp, 238 predicted proteins | sample 1574671 | NCBI WGS metagenome assembly OGTO01 (sample SAMN03295809, study PRJEB24534) | human gut metagenome | isolation source: fecal sample 4 from infant 1 | host: Homo sapiens | place: USA: Pittsburgh, PA | collected 2014-07 | reverse complement strand
TCCCGGAGGCGATGCTGCGCATCTGTCCGGGCTACCGGCCCGCAGACGGCACTGAACCTGTAGCCCGGGCAAGGCGCGTTGCGCGCCGCCCCCGGGAACAGAGCGCAGAGTAGCTGAATTTCCCGGAGGCGATGCTGCGCATCTGTCCGGGCTACCGATCCGCAGATGGCGGTGAATCTGTAGCCCGGGCAAGGCGCGTTGAGCGCAGCCCCCGGGAGCAAAAGTGGATATGGAGGGAGACGCGCGCATCTCCCTGCGTTGTTTTACACGTTCACCGCCGCTTTCAGGCGCGCTTTCATCTCACTATAGCTTGTCCAGGCATACTGCTCGGCCCAGCGCTGATCCGCGATAGCCTCCACCTTCACCGCGCAGTATTTGGTTTCCGGCGTTTTCGAGATCGGGTCGAGATTATCCTGCGTCAGCTCATTACAGGCGCCGACCCACCATTGATAGGTCATATACACCGCGCCTTCGTTAATGCGATCGCTGATGTCGGCGCGGGTAATCACCTTACCGCGCCGCGAGCTGACCCACACCAGCTGCTGGTCGGCGATACCGAGGCGCTGCGCGTCGGCGCGATTGATTTGCACCCGGCCCGGCTCATCGGCAAGCGATTGCAGGGCCGCGCAGTTGCCGGTCATCGAACGACACGAGTAGTGGCCGACTTCGCGCACGGTACAGAGCACCAGCGGATACGCTTCATCCGGCGTCTCGGCAGGCGCGCGCCACGGGGCGGCGAACAGCTGGCCTTTGCCGGTTGGCGTATCGAAGAGGTTATCTTTATACAGCCATGGCGTACCGGGGTGATCCAGCGTCGGGCACGGCCACTGGACGTGGTTCATATCGCCCATTTTCTCGTAGGTGACGCCATAGAACAGCGGACAAAGCTCGCGCATTTCGTCCCAGATCTGCTGGTTGTTATCGTAATGCATCGGGTAGCCCATTTCGCTGGCCAGCAGGCTGATGATTTCCCAGTCGCGCTTAACATTACCGGTGGCGATAATCGCCTGCTCGAAGCGCTGGAAGCCGCGGTCGGCGCAGGTAAAGACGCCGCCGTGTTCGCCCCAGGAGGTGGCGGGTAGCAGCACATCGGCGATTTCGGCGGTTTTGGTCATAAAGATATCCTGCACCACCACAAAATCGAGCGCCTCAATCCCCTTACGCACCAGGCCTAAATCGGCTTCGGTTTGCAGGGGATCTTCACCCATGATGTAGTAGGCTTTAATTTCGCCAGCCAGCGCTTTGTGCGGCACTTCGGTGATCCGGGTGCCGACCTGGTCGTCCATGACAGCCGGGTTAACGCCCCATGCTTTGGCAAACTTATCGCGAACGCTGGCGTCGGTGACGTCCTGGTAGCCGGGGAACATATTCGGCAGGACGCCCATATCGCAGGCGCCCTGGACGTTGTTTTGTCCGCGTACCGGCCCCACGCCGACGTTGGTGCGTCCGAGGTTACCGGTTAACAGCGCCAGGCTCGCCAGCCCTCTGACGACGTCCACCGCCTGGCCGAACTGGGTGACTCCCATGCCCCACATAATGGTGGCGGAAGGCGCGGCGGCAAACATGCGCATCGCCTGGCGAATTTCAGCGGCCGGCACGCCGACGATCCCTTCGACGGCTTCAGGGGAATAGTCTTTCACCGTTTCGCGATAGGCGTCCAGCCCCTCGGTAAAGCGGTCGACGTAGTCGTGGTTATACAGATCCTCTTCCATCAGCACGTGGGCGAAGGCGTTGACCAGCGCCATATTGCTGCCGTTATTGAGCTGCAGATGGCGATCGGCGATGCGGGCGGTTTCGATACGGCGCGGGTCGCAGACGATGATTTTCGCCCCGTTTTCGCGAGCTTTAATCACCCGGCGGGCGACGATAGGGTGGGAGTCGGCGCAGTTATAGCCAAAGACTAGCAGGCATTTCGAGTTTTCGATATCGCTAATCGAGTTGCTCATCGCGCCGTTACCGAGCGCCAGCTGAAGCCCGGCTACCGACGGGCCGTGGCAGACGCGGGCGCAGCAGTCGACGTTGTTGGTGTGGAGCACGCCGCGGGCGAATTTCTGCATCACATAGTTGGTTTCATTCCCGGTACCGCGCGATGAACCGGTCGTCATAATGGCGCGCGGGCCGTGCTTCTCCTTTATTTCACGCAGTTTTTTCGCCGTATAGCGGATAGCTTCCTCCCAGCTGACCGGGGTGAACTTACCGCCTTTCTGATAGCGAATCATCGGCTGCTGCAGACGCGGCGTCAGTAGCTGAGTGTCGTTGAGAAAATCCCAGCCGTAATAGCCTTTCAGGCACAGCTGATTTTGGTTGGTGACGCCATCGGCGGCTTCGGCACGGAGAATTTTATTGTTTTCGACGACCAGCTTAAGTTTGCAACCGGCCCCGCAATAAGGGCAAACGCTCGTGATTTTTTTCATCAGTAACAGACCTGTTAACAGAGAATAAACAACAATGGACAGGCCGGGCCCGGCCCGCCTTTGTCAGGGCGTCATGAGCCAGCGCACCGGCAAATGACGGGAGCGTTATGCATACGCTGTGCCAAAACTTAACTTATTGAATTTGTATAGAATAGTTGATCAGGCAGGGCGAGGCGGCGGTGATGTCGACACTAATGACGATGACATGACGCCCGTTCGGGCGTCATCGGGGAAAATCAGGCCAGCTTCTGGCGCAGCTGCGCGAGGGTGTCGGCGGGTAAACCGACTTCTTCGGCGGCGGCGCAAATCGCCTGCCAGCTGCCGGCGTCCAGCGGTATCCCCTGCGCCAGACGCTGCTGGCGGTTAGCCTCTTCCCACTCGCCCGGGGCCAGAATCGGCGCGTCCGGGTCGTGCGGCGACCGTTTACACCAGTCGATAAACGCTTCGGTCTCGCGCTGCATATCCGGCGCATCGAACGCTTCCGGGCTGAGAATAATGGTGGTCATGCAGTTGAAGATAGCGTCCACGCTGCCCTGCAGCGTCTCCTGATGCGAGGTTTTACCGCCGGATACCGCGCCGCCGATAATTTCGCACAGCGTCGCCAGCGCGTAGCCTTTATGTTCGGCAAAGGTCAGCAGCGCCCCCAGCGGCGACGTCTGCATCACCGCCGGGTCGGTAGTGGGGACGCCGTGAGCGTCGATCAGCGACCCCGCCGGTACCGGGACGCCTTTATGCCAGGCGACGCGGGTTTTACCGAAGGCGATGGCGCTGGTGGCGTAATCCAGCAGCAGCGGCGGATGGCCGGCGCGCGGGAACACCACGCACAGCGGGTTAGTACCGAAGCGGCTGTCTTTCCCACGGAACGGGGCGACCATCACGTTGCCAACGACGTTAACGAAATGGATAGAGATCATTCCGGCGGCCGCGCACTGTTCCGCCCAGTAGCCGATGCGGCCAATATGGTGCGCATTGCGCAGCGCCACGGCGGCCATACCGTGCTCTCTGGCTTTCTTAATGCCGATCTGCATGGCTTCATGGGCCACCACCTGGCCGAAGCCGCCGTTGCCGTCCAGCGTGACCACCGCGCCCGCGTCCTTCATCACGCTGGCGTGGCGATTGAGCTGGAGATAACCCTGCGCGTGGGAGCGTACGTAGCTTGGGATCATGCCGACGCCGTGGGAATCGTGCCCGGCCAGGTTAGCGGCAATCAGATGGTCGGCGATAAGCGATGCTTCGGTGAGGGAGCTTCCCATCTGGGTGAAAAGGGTTTTAACAAATTGATGCAGATCCGTGGCCTGGAAGCGATGTCCTGTTTGCACTGATTCTCTCCTGTGATTGGGTTGCGAATTCTTGTTTTAGTGTGTTTGCATTTCCATGCTGCGCTGAGCCACGGAGAAGATCAAGGTTTTGAATCTGTGGCGGTAAAGAGAAGGGCTGAGGGGAAAAGTGCAGCGTTGAGGCCGGGCAGTCTGGTTATGATGTGAGGGATCATTAACGCTGAATGTTCTCTCTGGCGACTTGTCTGGGATGGCTCACCGTAGAAAGACGCTGTCTCTCTCTGTCCACGGGGAGGGCGCAAGGAAGGTTATAGGGCATGATATGAGTGAGAGGCATTATTGTAAGTTGTGTTTTAATATATCCGCTGAATGAAATGCCGCTATTTCTTTTGCGCTCAGCGCGACTCTATACGTTGTCCGGTTTAACCATCGATACCGGATATCTGAAGAGTATTATTTCTGAGTTTTATATTAATCCTGTCAGCCATTAATTATAACCATATTAACGCCCGGTACTGGCGTTTTTCATGTCCTTTGAAGAGTAAATAATAATTTATTTCTTACGCCCCTGTTCGCGCGCGTTTCAGCATCCGGAACGACCAGTATTTGCGTTACATATTGATTTGCATCAATCAACGCTGCCTATTCAGATATGAATTTAATTCACATTCCTCTGTCAGGTATACATCCTGCCTTTATTGTAAGAAAAGAGTTGTTATTACATACCAGCTTTGTTTGTCTCATGCGTTTCATTTTTACATTTGCCTTAAGATGCCTGAGGAAAGTCTCATAATGGACTTTGCAACCGGCAGGTTGATATTTTTTGGCGCTTTGCTCTACTATATCCGGGTCTTCACACACCGTTATCTTTAACACATTATTCCTCACGGGAAGGGACTGCTATGGCTGATACGTTCCAGAATGAGGTGCCCAAGGCACGCATTAATTTAAAGCTGGCTCTGCACACAGGAGGCGCGCAGAAGAAAGTCGAGCTGCCGCTGAAACTCCTCACCATCGGTGATTTCAGTAATGGCAAAGAAGACCGGCCATTATCGGAAAGAGCAAAAATCAACGTCAATAAAAATAACTTCAACAGCGTACTTTCGGAATTCAGCCCGGAAATCAGCCTCACGGTACAGAACACGCTGGCCGGCGATAGCGCCGAAGAAAATATTCAGCTCCGCTTCGCCGATATGAAAGATTTCGAACCGGAGCAGGTGGCCCGCCAGATCCCCCAGCTCCGCGCCATGCTGGCGATGCGGAATTTATTACGCGACCTCAAATCCAACCTGCTTGATAACGCCACTTTCAGAAAAGAGCTCGAGAAAATCCTGAAAGACCCGGCGCTGACGCAGGAATTACGCGACGAAATGAGCGCGCTGGCCCCGAAATAAACGGCGTGCGTTATTTAATGGATTAACCGGGAATATGCTGATGTCTGTAAATACTGAAACCGCCCCCGCGCAGGGGCAGACCGCTGTACTGGAAAAAGAGAGCGTTTACGCCTCCCTGTTTGACAAAATCAACCTGACCCCGGCGTCCCGCCTGGGCGATATTAACGACTTTCTGGATGATGCCGCGCTGTCCGACGCCCCGGCGGGCGAACGACTGACGGCGGCGATGCAGGTGTTTATGGACTGCATCCGTCAGTCCGGAAAGACCGTGGAGAAGCTCGACAAGACCCTGATTGACCACCATATCGCGGAGCTGGATTATCAAATCAGCCGCCAGCTGGACGCGGTGATGCACCATCCTGAGTTCCAGAAGGTGGAATCCCTGTGGCGCGGCCTGAAGCAGCTGGTGGACAGCACCGACTACCGCCAGAACGTCAAAACCGAAATTCTGGATGTCTCCAAAGACGATCTGCGCCAGGACTTCGAAGACGCGCCGGAGCTGATTCAGAGCGGTCTCTACTGGCACACCTACACCGCCGAGTACGACACCCCGGGCGGCGAGCCGATTGGCTCGGTGATCTCCGCGTATGAGTTCGACGCCAGCCCGCAGGACGTGGCGCTGCTGCGCAACATCTCCGGCGTCTCCGCTGCGGCCCATATGCCGTTTATCGGCGCCGTCGGCCCGGCCTTCTTTCTGAAAGAGTCCATGGAAGAGGTTGCCGCCATCAAGGATATCGGCAACTACTTCGACCGCGCCGAGTACATCAAATGGAAATCCTTCCGCGACACCGACGACGCGCGCTATATCGGCCTGGTGATGCCGCGCGTGCTGGGCCGCCTGCCGTATGGACCGGACACCGTGCCGGTGCGCAGCTTCAACTACGTCGAGCAGGTGAAAGGCCCGGACCACGAGAAATACCTGTGGACCAGCGCCTCGTTCTCCTTCGCGTCCAACATGGTGAAAAGCTTTATTAATAATGGCTGGTGCGTGCAGATCCGTGGCCCGCAGGCGGGCGGCGCGGTGAAAGATCTGCCGATCCACCTCTACGATCTGGGCACCGGCAACCAGGTGAAGATCCCGTCGGAGGTGATGATCCCGGAAACCCGCGAGTTTGAGTTTGCCAGCCTCGGCTTTATCCCGCTGTCGTACTACAAAAACCGCGACTACGCCTGCTTCTTCTCGGCCAACTCCGCCCAGAAGCCGGCGCTGTACGACACCGCCGACGCCACCGCCAACAGCCGCATCAACGCGCGCCTGCCGTATATCTTCCTGCTGTCGCGCATTGCGCACTACCTGAAGCTCGTTCAGCGTGAAAACATCGGCACCACCAAGGATCGCCGCCTGCTGGAGCTGGAGCTCAACACCTGGGTGCGCGGTCTGGTGACGGAGATGACCGACCCGGGCGACGAGCTGCAGGCCTCACACCCGCTGCGCGACGCGAAGGTGGTGGTGGAAGATATCGAGGACAATCCGGGCTTCTTCCGGGTGAAGCTGTACGCGGTGCCGCACTTCCAGGTGGAAGGGATGGACGTGAACCTGTCTCTGGTTTCTCAGATGCCAAAGGCGAAATAATAAGCTAAGGCAGGAAGCCAATGAAAACGGAACAACCGTTATGGGGCAGGGGCGTTATGGTCTCTCCCCAGCACTTCCAGCAGCAGGCCGCGTATTCAGCCTGGTCTGCGGAATGTATCGCCCGACTCGGGCTTTCACATCCCTGGGGGATGATCGATGCCACATTCGAATCGGATGCACTGAAACTGGGCCGCCTGCAGGCCCGTCATCTGCATATCCGTTTCCCCGATGGGACATTAATCGATACGGATAACGCTGACGATTTGCCACCGGTACTGGCGCTTGAGAATGAATCACAGCACGTGGTGGTGGTACTGGCCCTTCCGCTGCTGCGGGCGAACGGCGGCAACTGCCTGAAACCCGATGAGGTGGCTGAGCGTCCTGTTCGCTATCGGCAGCGCTGGCGGGATGTCCGCAACGCCTTTGGGGAAGACACCCGCCAGATTGCGGTGATGCGCCCGGAGCTGACGCTGCGTTTCGCCCATCAGAATAACAGCGATTACCTGACTTGTCCTATCGCCCGCCTGCAGCAGGATTCGCAGAGGGCGTGGCAACTTGATGAGACGTTTCTTCCCCCGCTCCTGGCCATCCAGGGTAGCCGCTGGCTGATGACCCAACTGGAGCAACTGATGACCCAGTTGCGTACCCGCCTGAGCCGCCTGATGGATATGCGCAGGGAAAGCAACGAACGGATGGCGGATTTTGCCGTGGCCGATGTGTCCCTGTTCTGGTTGCTCAATGCTCTGAACAGCGCTGAGCCCGTGCTCGCACAGTTTCAGCGCCATCCGCAAAACCCGCCGGAGCGTCTGTATCCGGAGCTGGCCCGTCTGGCGGGCAGCCTGCTGACCTTCTCGCTGGAGCACCAGGTGAGTGCGATCCCGGTCTGGCAGCATGAGCAACTGAATAACGTTTTCCCGCCGCTGTTTGATTTACTGGGTGACCTGCTGGAAGCCAGCCTGCCGTCGCGGGTGGTGGCGATTGAACTTGAGCACGATGCCCGGCTGCACTTCTGGCAGGCCCGTCTGCATGACCCGCGTCTGCGTGAAGGGGCGGATTACTACCTGTCCGTGCGTTCGCGGATGTCGGCGGCACAGCTGCAGGAGCAGTTCCCGCGCCAGTGCAAGGTCGGCAGTCCCGATCATGTCAGAAGTATCGTCAACTCATCGCGGGTGGGCGTACCTCTCGCGCCACTGCGTCATGTACCGGCAGCCATTCCACTGCGTCTGGAAAACCAGTACTTCAGCCTTGATGTCTCTCACCCCCTGACCACCGAAATGCTCCAGAGCGGCACATGTATGTTTTACGTTCCGGGAATGCTCGGCGAGCCTGAACTTGAACTCTTTGCGGTACTGAGAACATGAGTGAGCGTAAACGCGGCGGCGCCGCGTCCATTGATATAGATGCCCTGCTTCAGGATACCCGGCTGCAGGTGATCAGCCTGCGTCACGGTCCGATATTCCAGGACGGGGAAGGGCGCACGCTTTGGGAACGCTGCATTGCTGATGTCGAACGAGTCCAGCGTGAGCTGAAAGCGAGCGAACTTGATGAAGCCAGCTGTCAGCATATTCTCACGGCACAGTGTGCGCTGCTCGATGAGGCGGTCAAAGGTCGCGGTGTGGAGGACGATGCCTGCGTGCAGTGGTATGACATTCCCCTGCAGGGGCTCTTCCTTGGCACTATGGACGCGGGTGACACGCTGTGCGATCGGATGCGCGATGTGCTGCGTGAACCGGCTCCTGACCACGCTGTTGTGACCTGCTTCCAGCGAGTCATGATGCTGGGTTTCCTCGGCAATATCCGCTCCCTGAACGACCCTGAACGCCAGAAACTCATTAATGCACTTGATGAATATGTCACGCCGTTCAGCTATCCACAAACCCATCCAGTCCTGGTGGAAAGCCGCGCCGGACGGGAAATGGGCGGCTGGCTGGCATCATGGCCCGTACGTATTGGCCTGAGCGTGGTGGTGGTTGCCGCACTCTGGTGGGGACTGGATCGCTGGCTGGATCAGATGCTGCAGACCCTGTTGCCGGGAGCGGTGAAATGAGCCCTGCGCAACAGCGCGGACTTGCGCTGTGGGGCGCCTTGCTAAGTACCGTGGTCTGCCTGGGTTTTCTGTCGGTCACCCGACTGGTGTCAGTACTCGTTCTGCTTACCGTTCTGGGGCTTATCATGGCGTGCTGGTATGTCGCCAGTCGCCGCGCGCGGCATGACGTCACCCTGCAACTGGATAACCTACCGGAAGCCACTTACCGTCAGCCCGTGGTGCTGGTCTGCGGCGATCTGCCGCTGGCCTGGCCGCATCAATCACCGGTACTCATCGTCCCGCAGGGATGCTGGATCCGCGTGGAGGATCATCAGGATCTGGAGCAGGTAGCCCGCCAGATACTGTGGCTGCGCCCTGACTGGGGGCGTCAGCTGTCAGTAATGGTTTGTGTCTGTCCGCAGCAACACCCGGACAGCGAAGCCCTGACCAGTGGTCTGCTGACCCTGCGCTGGCGCATCAGCCAGCTGCGTAAAGAAACGGGTCATTCTGTGCCACTGATTCTGAATGGTCAGGTCGGCAGCGCGATGACGAATGACCTGTTCTGGCAGATGGCTCTCCCGGGTGAAGGGGTGAGGGTCTGGCGTGAATCTTCAGTTCCGGGCTCTGTCGCTGCATGGGTCACCGCCGGCGGAACGCCTGCGATGCAGCAGCAGGTGTTGATGAACAGCCTGATGAGCTGGTTCCATCAGCACGTCCAGGCTGTTTTTATGGATGAGAACCCCGATGTGCCGGTCATTGCCCCTGCCGCAGTGGTGTGGGGCATGAGACCAATCCTTGCCGGAAGCCTGGCCACATCGGCCTGGACGGCGTGGTTGTCCCATCATACCGCGATGCAACAGGTGACCGGCTGGCAGCCGGTGGGAACGGACAGTACGGTTATTTCCCCGTTGCCGGATTTTGTCCTGCCATTGCTGCCGGAAGGGCGAGGCCTGACGCCGCATGACAAAGCCTTCCGCCGTGCGCTCGGGATCTTCACGCTGGCGACTATCGCTGCGCTGCTCAGCAGTGGCTGGAACAATCGCCAGCAGCTGCAACGCGTGAGCTTTGATATTACCCGTTACGACCGCATCTCTATGGATGACTACGGCCCGAAAGCCGACGCCGTTGCGGCCCTGCGCGAGGATGCGGCATTGCTGGACGACCATGCACGTAACGGTGTACCGGCCCGGCTGAGCCTGGGTTTGTATCAGGGCGGGCGTCTGCGCATGCCGGTGCTGGAAGCGATCCGCTCGTATGTGCCGCCGCCACTGCCGCCTGAACCACAGCCGAAACCCAAACCGGTAGCGAAAATTATCCGCCTCGACAGCATGTCGCTGTTCGACTCGGGCAAGTACAACCTCAAGCCAGGCTCCACCAAAATGCTGATCAATTCACTGGTGGGCGTTAAGGCCAGACCGGGCTGGCTGATTGTCGTGTCCGGGCATACCGATAACACCGGCAATCCGCAACTGAACCAGACGCTTTCTCAGAAACGTGCCGAAGCGGTGCGTGACTGGATGCGTGACACCGGCGACGTGCCGGAAAGCTGTTTTGCGGTGCAGGGCTATGGCGAAAGCCGTCCTGTCGCAACAAACGACACTCCGGAAGGGCGTACGCTCAACCGCCGTGTCGAAATCAGTCTGGTACCGCAGGCCAATGCCTGTCAGATACCCGGCAAATACCCGGCGTCATCGCAGGATGATGGCGCATCACAACACAATGGAGAGTAATTCCATGGCAATTCCTGTTTATCTTTGGCTGAAAGACGACGGCGGTGCGGACATTAAAGGTTCCGTGGACGTTCAGATCGTGAAGGTAGCATCGAAGTTGTCGCTCAGGAGCATAACCTGTACATCCCGACCGATAACAACACCGGCAAACTGACCGGCACCCGTATCCACACGCCGTTCCTGTTCACCAAGGAAATCGACTCCTCCAGCCCGTATCTGTACAAGGCGGTGACCACCGGTCAGACCCTCAAGTCTGCGGAATTCAAGTGGTACAAGATCAACGACGCGGGCCAGGAAGTGGAGTACTTCAACACCAAACTCGAAAACGTGAAGGTGGTGAAAGTGAGCCCTGAAATGTACGACATCAAGGATCCTTCTAAAGAAAAGCACAACCATCTTGAGCGCGTAGAACTGCGTTACGAAAAAATCACCTGGACCTACAAAGACGGCAACATCATTCATTCCGATAGCTGGAACGAACGCGCCACCGCGTAATTGCCCGTCATACTTCGCGCCGCAGGTGCGTTGGCTACGTCCGCTCACCCCGGTTGCATAGTTATCTATGCTCCCGGGGATTCACGAACTTGCCGCCTGCCTGCAACACGAATTATTTAGGGCAATCGTCTGATGCGGGCGGGGTTTCCTGTCCACAGTTTTTTGCTGAGAGCCTGATATGCGGGCACTCAGCAAAGAAAAATACAATCTGTCTGCCTGACCTTATGCGCTTTGGTGAACAGCGAGGGGCGGTAGCGTGTCCAGGAACTGACAAAGAGAGAGATTCATGGAAAATCCAGCCAGCCTGTTGCGATGTCTGAACCCTTACTGTGCCCGTGCGATGGAAGGGGCGGCTTCGCTCTGTCAGACCCGCACCCATGCGAAAATTTTGCCGGGGCACTGGCTGCTGGCCTCGCTTGCCGGAGAGCAGAGCATCCGCAGCGTTCATCTGCTGATGGCGCTGGGCGGGAAACCTAACCTGGCTCGCTGTGATGGGCTGTGGCCCTTACTGACGCTTGGCCAGAGCCAACTGGATGCGCAATCTGACGAGCGGCCGGATCTGCAGCCGGAAGTCGAACTGGCTCAGGGTATCGGACTGGAGTTTGACCTCACAGAAGGAGAGCACGCATGAGCAGTAATCCCCCGTTAAGATTCAGCCACAGCCATCATCTGCTTTCGGTGAAGGGCTGTGACGCAGAACTCGATGTACTGGCGTTTGAAGGCGATGAAGCCCTGAGCAAACCCTTCCGCTACCGTATTGAGTTCACCAGCACTGACCATACCATCAGCAAAGAGATGATGCTGCTGAAGGTGGGCTCCCTGACGCTGCAGGCCCCGGTTGACCAGGGCTACGGCATCAAAATCCAGCAGCCGGTGCGGGTGATTCAGGGAGTGGTGACGGGTTTTGAACGCCTTGGCACCTCAAAGGACGAAACCCGCTACGCCCTGACGCTTGAGCCACGCCTGGCGCTGCTTGACCGTTCGCACCAGAACGCCATTTATCAGGACATGTCGGTCCCACAAATCGTGGAAAAAATTCTGCGCGAGCGTCACAACATGCGCGGTCAGGATTTTCTGTTCTCGCTCTCAAAAGAGTATCCGCGCCGTGAACAGGTGATGCAGTACGGTGAGAACGACCTGCACTTTATCACCCGCCTGCTGGGTGAGGTCGGTCTCTGGTTTCGTTTTACCACCGACACGCGGCTGAACATCGACGTGGTGGAGTTTTACGACAGCCAGCAGGGGTATGAGAAAGGCCTGACGCTGCCGTCGGTGCCGCCGTCCGGGCAGCATTCGCAGGGGGTGGACTCGGTGTGGGAGATGGAGAGCCATCATAACGTGGTGCAGAAGCAGGTCAGCACCCGCGATTACAACTACCGCCAGGCCACGGAAGACATGCACACCCTCGTTGATGCGACCAGGGGAGATACCACCACTTACGGAGAGGCCTATCACTGGGCGGATAACTACCTGACGGCGGGAAACTCCCATGACCGTAATCCGGCACCGGAGTCCGGGGCGTTCTATGCCCGCATTCGTCACGAACGCTACCTGAACGGCCAGACGCAGACCCGGGCCGTCACCAGCTGTCCGACCTTCTCTCCGGGGCAGGTGCTGAAAGTCACCGGCGGGTACGAAGTGGCAGACGTGTTTGCGCAGGGCGTGGTCATCACGGCGATGCACAGCCATGCGCGGCGTGATGAGGACTTTGGCATCAGGTTTGACGGTATCCCGGACAGCCCGGATTTTAGTTTCCGCCCGGCGCCCGGCAGTCGTCCGGTGATGGCAGGCACCGTACCGGCCCGCGTCACCAGTACCACTGAAAATGACACCTACGGGCATATCGATAAGGACGGCCGCTACCGCGTCAACATGCTGTTTGACCGGGACAGCTGGGAGACCGGGTTCGAGAGCCTGTGGGTTCGTCAGTCCCGGCCGTATGCCGGGGACACTTATGGTCTGCATCTGCCGCTGCTCGCGGGCACCGAGGTGGCGATTGGTTTTGAGGACGGTAACCCGGACAGACCGTACATTTCTGGCGTACTTCACGACTCGGCGCACGGTGACCATGTCACTATCCGAAACTACAAACGTAACGTCCTGCGCACCCCGGCGAACAACAAAATCCGCCTTGATGACGAGCGCGGGAAAGAGCATATCAAGGTGTCGACGGAGTACGGCGGCAAGAGCCAGCTGAATCTCGGACATCTGGTCGACAGCAAGAAACAACAGCGCGGGGAAGGTTTTGAACTCAGGACGGACAGCTGGGGGGCTATTCGTGCACAGCAGGGTATTTTCATCACCGCAGATGCACAAATCAAAGGTCAGGGACAGGTTCTGGCGATGGATGCGGCGCTGGGGACACTCAATCAGGCGCAGCAGTTAGCGAAATCACTGAGCGATGCTGTAGCCACTGCACAGGCTGAACTCGCGCAGATCCAGGCGCAAAAAACATTGCTGGGATCCTCTCTCAAGGATCTGCAGCAGTCCGCGTTGCTGATGAGCGCCCCGGACGGGATAGCTCAGGTATCACCGCAAAGCATCCAAATCAGCAGCGGACAGAACTTTATTCAGACCTCCGGCGAGAACAGTGACTTTAGCGTCTTCAAAAAATTCACCGTTGCGGCAGGCGAGATCATCAGCCTGTTTGCCAAAACGCTGGGCATCAAGATGTATGCCAATAAGGGTAAGGTTGATATTCAGGCACAAGGGGATGCAATGATGCTGACCTCCCTGAAAAGCATGACCATCATCAGTAAAGACGATGAGGTGGTGATTCAGGCAAGCAAGAAAATTACTTTATGTTGCGGTAAAACCGCTGTGGTCATCGACCCGTCTGGCGTCAATATTCTGACGCCTGGTGATGTGAATGCCAAATCAGCCAGCCTGAACCATCTGGCATCACAGAGCTTCAGCCCGGCACAACCTGAACTGCCACCGGCGGCCAGTTGTGTGGAGAGTGCGCTCTGATGGATACCCTCACTAACTTAACTGATGCCCTGAATGCCAGACAGAATGAATACCGCTACCTGGTGCTTGATCCGCTAAAAAAGGTGGCGAGCTGGGATCCTCTGCACGCAGACATGCTCAGGAATAGCCACGGTAGCGATGCCCTGCGCAGGATATTGCGTCCGGATTTAGCCTGGTCGCCGGAGCATTGTCCGATTCTGCTGTTGCTTGCTTCTCCGGGCGGGTCTCTGGATGAAGATCTGGTCCGAAGCAGTGAAACCTATGCATTCGGAGAAGCACTGTACGAGAAGCGCTATGTCTGCGGCTGGCTGAATTCAGCACTTTCGCCTGATGAAATGGCTGTCTGGCTGGCTGATTTGTGCAAACACATCAAACCGGGCGTCAGTATCCCTGCGTTCGAACCCCTGCGCCTTGAACTGTTGCAGGCGACTGCTGACCCTGAGTTGCTGGCAGGTCTGCTTGCCGCAACGAGTCAGTGGCACTGGATGTCCTGTACGGGTGAGCTGAGGACACTGAGTGGTAGATCCGGTGATGATGTCTGGATGCTGAACTGGGGAGCTGAACAGGCACAAGCTGAAGCCCGTAATATCTGGCGCTTGTTGTCTGCCTGGCATGAATCCAGTGACGTCTTACCTCCAGAGGCTGTCCGCCTTGCTGCTGACGCATGGTCTGCTTCCGGGAATGCGGGGTTGCATCACCTCAGCGACCGGTTGTGCCTGGCGCTCAATGCCCTGACCTTGCCCGTTGATATCACTACACATGCTGCCGTACAGGCCCGGCTGCAGGAAGCCGCGGAAAACCCGGCACTGCACTTTACGCAACTGCTTCAGACCCTCCCGGACTTTGTCTGGCAGGAGCTGCGTCAGGCATGACGCGACTGAGAAAGGAATTTGATAATGGATATGAAAGCACAGGTAAATAAAAACGCAGCGGCAATTCAGCAGGCAGCATCCACACCTTCAGGCTGTAAGTCGTGTGAGCGTAAAGGAGTTGCGATATACCCGTTACGTGTGGCTGCAGTCCCGGCTTCTCTGGTAAATACCGGCTGGCATCCTGCCGTCCCTCACCAGGACATAGAGCTTAAGGGGGGCGAGTTCAAATACGCCCTGCGTATACTGCGCGAGGGTTATGTGTATGTTCTGGCTGATAAACAGGTCTGGTATGCCTACCAGGTCACCCCGCAGGGCTTTTTGCGCATGTTCAATGCGAACGAAATGCCGGAAGGAGGGAAAGTGGAGCCTCTGAGTGCCGCCTGCCTGCAGCAGAATCATGATATCCGCAGCAGCTTTATCAATATCGATCCGAAGCATACTCATGCAGCCGTGGCCTTCAGCAATGACCCGTGGCCCCGTGAAGTGCTGGCGAAATATAAACAAGCCGGTGCTTCGGCACCGCGTTTTACGCAAGTGACTATTGCTGATGGGAAAACAGTGACAATTGAAGGTGCGGGGCGCAGCCTGGAGCTTGACCCCACGCTCTCAACTCTGACAAAGAACGTGCTGGAGTTTGCGACAGAAAAATTTCCGGGTATTGTCGGAAAAGAAGGGCAGCCCGATGGCGCGTATGGTTTTTATCCCCGAAGGGATATCAGGAAGCAGACGGCGCTGGGTAATAAGGTTGCGGAGTTACAGGAGCTGTACGGTGCAGTGCATGCCATTGTGCTGGATGATACCATCGGGATTGTTCAGGAACTTAATCACGCCCGCCTGGATGTGGTGGATGCGCTGGCGAAATATCGTTCTAAACCCGCGAATCTTCATCAGGGCACCATTTCCGACACGATTTTGTCAATTCAGGAACTGATGACAAAGCAGGTGGATGCGGATAAAAGCATTAAGCCTGTCACTATCCCGCCTTTTACTGATTCCCCCTTCGATCAGGGAATAACCTTCAGCCGTGAAGATATGGTTGCCGCCACCAAACGTTCTGCGCTGGAGAGGATGCAGGAATATTACAGCGAACCCAGTCGCGCTAAATTTGCCCGGGAATTTAAAGCCGTGGTGGACGGCTATCAGCAAAAAATAACGGCGGTGGCGAAGGATCTGGATGCCTGGTATCACTCGGCTTTATGGCTGACGGTGATCAAACAGGACTATTCCCCGGTAACCAGTGTAATCAGCTGGGCGGCTCAGCTTAACATGCTGGCCGCCAGTTTGCAGGGGGCGATGGCAGGAATGGATAAGGACAAATCGGCCTGGCATGACTGGATGGAAAGTCCGGACAGTCCGCCATTTTTGTCTCTCCTTGGCAAACAGTCTGGGCTAATCGCGGCGGTCTACAACGGTTCAGCAAACTACACCAATATGAAGACCCTGCTGAACAGTCAGGAAGTCTGTGACTTTGTGGACAGCATCAACTTCAGCCAGCCCGTAAGCAGCCTGACGATGTCGATGAACGGCGCATTCAGCATGATTGGCGAGAAGATTTCCGCCAAAGCGAACGCAGGATTCGGGCGGGTACTTCAGGCAATGACCTATGCTGCAGAAGGTGAACCTGCTGTTACTATTTTTTCGGGTGAAATTACCGTTCGTGAATTTCAGAATATCATGCTTAAGCAGCTGGATGGGCACGGTCGTCCCGTTTGGGGGACCATGCGGGGAGGCATCACGACCTCCCATGCCGGTACCTGGCTGCAGGTAACTGATCCCGTCATACTTGAGCGAAAAATTCACGTACGCTATGCATCCTTACTGAAAGATATTGAATCACCGGTCTATAAGCAGGCAGCACGCAAGGCGGGTTCCAGTTCGGCGGCCCTGAGTAAAGGCACGATGCTGAAAGACGGTAGCCATCTTTCCGGATTCCCGAATCTGATCCTCGCGCAGGATGCCGTAGACGCTTCTCTTACAACGGGTAGCATGAGTATGACGCTGGGGGATACGCTGAAAATAGCCCGTCAGCAGTACCAGCTTTCGCGACGGGTATTCAGCAGCAGCGGCCTGGGTCTGGTGCTGGGGGCCGCTATGCTGGGTCTGCAGAAAAGTGCCCTGGACGCCAACCTTAAAGCGCTGAAGGAGGCTGTGCCGGGGGATGCGCAGGCGGAAATGAAGCTGGCCTCCAGCGCGCTGATGGTGACAGCTTCGGCGGTGGAAATGGTCGGTTTTGGTCATATGATCGCCCGCTGGGGCACCAATCCCTGGGACGTCAAGCCCAATATGATAGTGCGTGGTGCTGAAATCTACGCCCATCCGCTGATCCGGGTTGCCGGGGTGATTGGAGGAGTGGCGTCGATTGTGGATGGGATTGCTCTGGGTGTGAAAGCCTGGGATGCAGCTAAATCAGGTGATTCTACAGCTTCAGCTGAATACTCAATCAGTGCATTCAGCACTTTTAGCGCTGGTGTTCTTGGTATTTATGCTGGTTTGGCCGGTGATTTTGCTCTTTTGGGGCCTGTAGGTATTTGTATTGGTTTGGCCATCTTAGGCGCGGTACTGGCAACCATGGCGGCAGATGAAGTTCGTTCACCGCTGGAAGTATGGCTCAGTGACACCTGTTTCGGCCTCAAGCGAGCCGAACATGAAAAACACTGGGATGCTAACAGTCTTACGGATCTTCAGGCCGCGATGAAAGCATACTACACCATTGCTAGCGGCGTCTCTGCAGAAATCCGGCGTGAAAGAATGGCCGAAGTGGTGCTCAATTCTGCCGGGACGGGGCTGATTGCCGTGCAGGTGAAGCTGCCGGGGTGCAGTAAGATGGGTTCGGACTGGCTGATTGAACTGACGGCCAAAGGAAACGGTGGCAGTCAACTGCTGGCTCAGTCGGCGTGTTCAGGGAAGGTGACAAACGTGGAAACTGCGGCTAAGCAGAGTTTTGATATCACCCCGATGGGAATGGGATCGGCCACCTTGTCTGCTGATTCAGTAATGAAAGAAAGCTGGGAGACAAATGGGTTACTGCTGCAGGGAGAGTTTGCGTTTAACCGCATGAAATTCAGCAATGTGGAGCTCAACGTGACCTACTGGCCAGATAAGCACAAACCGGAAGAAAGTCTGCAGCTAACAACCAGCGCTTAAGGCAATTAAGGATAAAACGATGTCACAAGACGCTTTTTTTCAGGAGCAAAGTGAAGTTCAGCCAAAGCTTAATCCTCCCATACATCGCTGGCAGGAGGATATGCCAGAGAATAACCAGCCTCAGCTAGTGCCTCCCCAGCTGATTTGGTTAAATACGAAAAATAGTATCTGGATGGAAGTTCCACGCTACGAAGGGGTTGTCTGGGGGGGGATGATTTTGGGTGCCATTATGACATTGGCTATTATTGTTTTCATGACGGTTCTAGGATGGTTAATTGAGCAGGAGCTTAATGGGGAGGGAATTTTAATTATTTATGCTTTTGGTGATTTCTTTCTCATTACGCTGATGTCCATGTTTTTAAAAATTTATTTTTTTGAACCCCGAGATCAGCCTATACGACTGAACAAGCAACGACAGGCGATTTATACTTTCAATTATAAAAGAAAATGGTGGAATCCCTGGGCCAGATGGCCAGCCACTGTCAAAGCCTATCACTGGCCCGATATTCACGGCGAGATGCGGTTTTCCAGCGATCTCTATACCGGGGGTTTTCAGCTGTTTGCTTCCGTCTGTCAGCCAGGAACGCTGAACGTGACGGAACGCTTCCAGATTGCCAGCGGCTCTCCTGCTCAGCTGCAGCAGCTCTGGAGCTATCTGTGTCTGTACATGCAAGGCGAGTCCGTGCCGGATGAGGCGGTGAATAAAGGTCGCCCTGATTTCTGGTGTCCGCGTAAAGCGGATAAATGGCCTGCAGAAATGGAACGTGAATCCACTACTGCGCCGGACAGTGAACTTTCTGCTCTCCGCGCCTGTAGCGAACTATCTGATAAGACGGGTTAATCGCCAGTGCTAAGGACAAGATAATGTCTCAGGACGCAATTTTTCAGGGCCAGAGCGAGGCTCGGCCAAGGCTTAATCCTCCCATATATCGCTGGCAGGAGGATATGCCGGAGAACAACCAGCCTCAGCTGGTGCCTCCCCAGCTGATTTGGTTAAATACAAAAAATACTATCTGGATGGAAATTCCGCGCTATGAAGGGGTTGTCTGGGGAGGGATGATTTTTGGCGGAGTAATTACTCTTGCAGCAACTTTATTTATAATGGTTATCTCATTTTTTGTCATGGGCGATATTATCGATAATTTAGGTTTTAGCGTGGATGGCACAGGTTTAATGATGTTGTTTTTTTTAATCAATTACAGCCTTTTATCATTGGTTATCTTGTTTTTAAAAGTTTATTTTTTTGAACCCCGAGATCAACCTGTTCGTCTAAATTCAACACGCCAAATAATCTATACCTTCGATTATAAAAGAAAATGGTGGAATCCCTGGGCCAGATGGCCAGCCACTGTCAAAGCCTATCACTGGGCAGATATTCACGGTGAGATGCGTTTTTCCAGCGACCGTTATACAGGAGGTTTTCAGCTGTTTGCATATGTCTGCCAGCCAGGAACGCTGAACGTGGTGGAACGCTTCCAGATTGCCAGTGGCACTCCTGCTCAGCTGCAGCAGCTCTGGAGCTATCTGTGCCTGTATATGAAAGACGAGCCCGTGCCGGATGAGGCGGTGAATAAAGGCCGCCCTGATTTCTGGTGCCCGCGTAAAGCGGATAAATGGCCTGCAGAAATGGAACGTGAATCCACTACTGCGCCGGACAGTGAACTTTCTGCTCTCCGCGCCTGTAGCGAACTATCTGATAAGACGGGTTAATCGCCAGTGCTAAGGACAAGATAATGTCTCAGGACGCAATTTTTCAGGGCCAGAGCGAGGCTCGGCCAAGGCTTAATCCTCCCATATATCGCTGGCAGGAGGATATGCCGGAGAACAACCAGCCTCAGCTGGTGCCTCCCCAGCTGATTTGGTTAAATACAAAAAATACTATCTGGATGGAAATTCCGCGCTACGAAGGAGTTATTTGGGGGGGGATGATTTTTGGCGGAGTAATTACTTTTGCAGCAGCTTTATTTATGATGGTTATCTCATTTTTCGTAATAGGTGATATTGTCGATAATTTAGGTTTTGGCGTGAGTGGCACAGGTTTGATGATGTTGTTTTTTTTTATCAATTTCAGTCTTTTCTCAATGGTTATCTTGTTTTTTAAAATTTATTTATCTGAACCTAGAGATCAACCCATTCGCTTAAACAGAAAACGTCAAAAAATCTATACCTTCGATTATAAAAGAAAATGGTGGAATCCCTGGGCCAAATGGCCAACCACTGTCAATGCCTATCACTGGGCTGATATTCACGGCGAGATGCGTTTTTCCAGCGACCGCTATACCGGAGGTTTTCAGCTGTTTGCTTCCGTCTGTCAGCCAGGAACGCTGAACGTGACGGAACGCTTCCAGATTGCCAGCGGCTCTCCTGCGCAGTTGCAGCAACTCTGGAGCTATCTGTGCCTGTATATGAAAGGTGAGCCCGTGCCGGATGAGGCAGCCAACAAAGGTCGCCCTGATTTCTGGTGCCCACGAAAAGCAGATAAATGGCCTGAAGCACTGGAAATTGAATCAACCACCGCTGTAGAAAAAGTTTTTCCCTGCACTGACAGCGCTCTGCTGGCTTTCTGAATGACTACAGGAAATAAACAAATGGATATGAGAGCACAGGTAAATAAAAACGCAGCGGCAAGTCAGCAGGCAGCATCCACACCTTCAGGCTGTAAGTCGTGTGAGCGTAAGGGGGTTGCGATATACCCGCTACGTGTGGCTGCAGTCCCGGCTTCTCTGGTGAATACCGGCTGGCATCCTGCCGTTCCTCACCAGGATGTGGGGCTGAAGGGGGGCGAGTTTAAATACGCCCTGCGAACACTGCGCGAGGGCTATGTGTATGTTCTGGCAGATAAACAGGTCTGGTATGCCTACCAGGTCACCCCGCAGGGCTTTTTGCGCATGTTCAATGCGAACGAAATGCCGGAAGGAGGGAAAGTGGAGCCTCTGAGTGCCGCCTGCCTGCAGCAGAATCATGATATCCGCAGCAGCTTTATCAATATCGATCCGAAGCATACTCATGCAGCCGTGGCCTTCAGCAATGACCCGTGGCCCCGTGAAGTGCTGGCGAAATATAAACAAGCCGGTGCTTCGGCACCGCGTTTTACGCAAGTGACTATTGCTGATGGGAAAACAGTGACAATTGAAGGTGCGGGGCGCAGCCTGGAGCTTGACCCCACGCTCTCAACTCTGACAAAGAACGTGCTGGAGTTTGCGACAGAAAAATTTCCGGGTATTGTCGGAAAAGAAGGGCAGCCCGATGGCGCGTATGGTTTTTATCCCCGAAGGGATATCAGGAAGCAGACGGCGCTGGGTAATAAGGTTGCGGAGTTACAGGAGCAGTACGGTGTAGTGCATGCCATTGTGCTGGATGATGCCATCGGGATGGTTCAGGAATTGAACAGTGCCAGAATGGATGTCGTTAAGGTAATGACCGACTATCAGGCTAAGACTGAAAATCGGCATAAGAAGATGATATCAGATGCCATTATACAAATTCGGGCCGGAATAGCGGAAAAAATAGCTACAGATCCCACCATCCGAGCGATTCCCGGAAAATATCCCATCAGCCGTGCCAAACGGGTATCCATGAAAACCCAGGATGCGATGGAGCGACTGGAGGACTATTACCATGAGTCAATTCGCGCTGAATTTGCCTCTGGTTATCAGTCAACGGTAGATGGCTACCAGCGGAAGCTGAAATCTGTCGTACAGGATTTAAGTGCGGCTTATCAGTCGGTTTTTTGGCATACCGTGATCGAGCATGATTATGCGCCAGAGACCAGTGTTATCAGTTGGGCTGCACTTCTGGGCATGCTAGCCGGTAATCTCCACGGTGGCATGGTAGGGATGGACAAAAGTGATAAAGCGACTGATGGCGGTAAAACCGTCTGGCTTTCATGGATGCAGGACCCGAAAAGTCCACCTTACAGGGCTTTGCTAGCCGGCAGAAAAGATCTGCCGACGTCGGTCTATGACGGGACGATGACTTACGCCAATCTTAAAACGCTGCTCAATAGCGACGAGATGGGGCATTTCCTTAACAGCGACGCCTTCAGGCAAACAACAGCAAGCCTGGTGATGTCGCTGAATGGGGCGTTCAGTCAACTGAGCAACGTGCTTTCAGCGAAAGCGGAAGCCGGGTTTGTCCGGACAATGTCGGCCCTGGCCTGTGCAGCAGGTGAAGGGCCTGTGGTGGCGGTTTATTCCGGAGAAATGACCGTCAGGGATTATCAGAATGTCGTGCGTAAGCCATTAAATACCCACGGACAATCAGTTCTGACTCAACGTCTTGAAAATGCTGACAGTATCATCAGTACTTCCCGGGCTGGTCACTGGCCTGAAATCACCGACCCGGTAATCCTGGACCGTAAAATTCAGGTCAAACTGGCGGCTCCTTTGAAAACGGTTGACTCGTTGATGTTTAAGCAGGCAGCCCGCAAGGCGGGGACGAGCGCGTCGGCGATAAAATCGGGGAACTTGCTTAAAAATCCAGCTCAGTTGGCAGGACTGCCGGACCTGACACCAGAGATAGTCAGCCACTCTCTGACAACAGGGGAAATTCCTTTAAGCGCCGCAGATATGCACAGAGTCGCAGGCTTTCAGTCTGAACTGCCGCCGAGTTTTTATGCAGGCAGCCTGGGACTGGTGCTAGCCGGAGTCATGCTTGGTTTTCAGATCCATACCATGCACGAGAATATGAAATCGCTGAAAACCTGGCTACCTGACTCACAATCTGTAATGTCGCTTGGCTCGGGAACGCTTTTAATGATGGCGACTGGGGCAGAAATCGTCGGGCAGGCCTATACGATGTTCCAGGCGAGCAAAGAGATGGTGCACCCAATGCTGAAAGTGGCTGGAGTGATCGGTGGCGTTGCGGTGGTGATTGATGGTGTTTTTTTAGAGTTTAAAGCTTGGGATGTATTTAAGTCTGGTGACACAAAAGCCGGGATTGAATATGCCTTTGCTGGATTTGTTACAGGCCTCGCTGGTCTTGTAGGATCAGTTTTTGGAGCCGCAGGGAATTTTGCTCTCATTAGTGATACGTTCATTTTAGGGCCTGTTGGCTGGTGTCTCGCTCTGGGAATTATTGCTCTTGTACTGACATCTGCAGCAGCTAGCAATGTGCGATCGCCACTTGAACGCTGGTTGACCCATACCTGTTTTGGCGTGGTTGAAAAGCGCGGCGGTAAAGAGAAAGCCTGGAGTGCCGCCAGCCTGAGTGATTTGCAGGAAGCGATGAAAGAATTACATACCATTGCCAGCAGTGTTTCAGCGCAGCTGGTTCGCGACCGGATCACTGAGTTCTCGTTCAATTCCACGATATCGGGAACCGAGATGGTGTCCGTTCTGGCGACCCTTCCCGATTATAGTCAGTCCGGTTCAGACTGGCTGGTTGAGTTAGCTGCCATTGGGAGTGGTGGGCGTGAGGTGCTGGCGCGTAACGGTTCCCCGACAAAGCTTGCAGGCCTGGCCAAACCAGTGCCTCAGACTGTTGAATTGACTCATATCATGAGCATGAATGCGGTAGTCGTTCCACCTGCCATTAAAATGACTTCTGCGCCTGCACTGGATGAAACGCTAGTCACGGCGGGTACCAGTAAAATACTGCAGCTGAGTGGAGAATACCCGCTAAATACCCGGCGCTTCACGGGCATGGAGCTGAAAGTCAGTTACTGGCCAGACAAAACGTATCCAGAAGAAATTTTGCAACTTTCAGCCACCATGGACAGCCAATAAGGGACTGGAGTATGACTGATAATTTTTTTGATCGTGCAAAACCGAAGCTTAATCCTCCCGTCAGTGCCTGGAAGGAGGACTTGCCGGAGAATAATCAACCACAGTTAGTACCTCCGCAGTTGCTCTGGCTAAATAAAATAAATGACACCTGGCTGGAAATTCCTCGTTACGATAAAGGGATGACCTGGTGGGGAATGATTCCTTCTGCAGTATTAATGCTTGGTTTTACCATCTACTCGCTTTATAGCATTGTCATAATGAAAATATCCTGGCATCTCAGTGGGAATATATTACTCCTTGTTGTTTTGTTAAGTTTTATGTTTTTTTTACATTGCTTTTTGTTTTGCATGAAGTTGTATTTTGTAACTCCTCGGGACCAACCCGTCCGTTTCAACAAAAAAAGACAAAATGTTTATGTTTTTAAATGTAAAAAAGATCGTATTCCGTGGTTTAAATGGCCTGTCATTATAACCCGATATAACTGGGCTGATGTTCACGGTGAAATCCGGTATTGCAGCGATCGCTACCGTTCGGGCCATCAGCTATGGGGCTCGGTCTGCGAACCGGGAACGTATAATGTCATCCATCGTTTTCAGCTTGCAGACGGAGAGCCCGCAGAGTTACAGCAAGTCTGGAGTTTCCTCTGTCTGTATATGAAAGGCGAGCCAGTGCCCGCAGAGCCCAAAAATAAAGGCAGGCCCGACAGCTGGCGTCCACGAAAAGCAGATAAATGGCCGGAAGAATGGGAGCGGGAATCCACCACCGCACCAGATGGTCGCACTCCTGTTATTTGGTCCCGTGAAACGCTGCCGGAATAAGTGATATTATGGACAGTCAACAAGGACAGGAAAATGACCGACAATTTGTTTTCTCGCGCTAAACCGAAGCTTAACCCTCCCGTCAGTGCCTGGAAAGCGGATATGCCGGAAAGCCGTGAGCCGCAACTGGTGCCTCCGCGGCTTATCTGGATGAATAAGATAAATGATGTGTATCTTGAAATCCCCCGTTATGACAAAGGGATGACCTGGTGGGGAATGATTCCATTAGGGGGCGGAGTGTTGGGTATCATTTTTTATATATTAATCGATACGATATCAACACAAATACAGAGTGATGGTAGGGACTTTATTCCATATTTTATTGCTCTGGCGGGGTTTGTCTTTTTTTTAAGTATGTTTCTAAGTTGTATTAAGATTTATTTTATTATGCCTCGAGAACAACCTGTTCGTTTAAATAAAATGAGGCAAAGGATTTTTGTTTATAAATATAAGCGCATTGATCCTATCCCCTGGATGAAATGGCCGGTCATTATAACCCGATATAACTGGGCTGATGTTCATGGTGAAATCCGGTACTGCAGCGATCGCTACCGTTCGGGCCATCAGCTATGGGGCTCGGTCTGCGAACCGGGAACGTATAATGTCATCCATCGTTTTCAGCTTGCAGACGGAGAGCCCGCAGAGTTACAGCAAGTCTGGAGTTTCCTCTGTCTGTATATGAAAGGCGAGCCAGTGCCCGCAGAGCCCAAAAATAAAGGCAGGCCCGACAGCTGGCGTCCACGAAAAGCAGATAAATGGCCGGAAGAATGGGAGCGGGAATCCACCACCGCACCAGATGGTCGCACTCCTGTTATTTGGTCCCGTGAAACGCTGCCGGAATAAGTGATATTATGGACAGTCAACAAGGACAGGAAAATGACCGACAATTTGTTTTCTCGCGCTAAACCGAAGCTTAACCCTCCCGTCAGTGCCTGGAAAGCGGATATGCCGGAAAACAGTGAGCCACAGCTGGTGCCACCTCAGTTGCTCTGGATGAATAAGATAAATGATGTGTATCTTGAGATCCCCCGTTATGACAAAGGGATGACCTGGTGGGGGATGATTCCATCAGCAATATTCACTTTTGGAATAATGGTTTTTGTTATATTAGTTTGCGTGCAGATATCTGAATATATAGATGGTTACGCAATGCCTGGCTTGATAATGCTAAGTGTCACTTTTTTTTCAACAATGATTTTATTTTGTTTGAAAATTGCATTTATAACGCCACGAGATCAGCCAGTTCGCTTAAATCGCGGTCGCCGTAAAATTTACGTATATAAATACAAAAAAGACCGTATCCCCTGGTTTAAATGGCCGGTCATTATCACCCGATATAACTGGGCTGATGTTCACGGTGAAATCCGGTATTGCAGCGATCGCTACCGTTCGGGCCATCAGCTATGGGGCTCGGTCTGCGAACCGGGAACGTATAATGTCATCCATCGTTTTCAGCTTGCAGACGGAGAGCCCGCAGAGTTACAGCAAGTCTGGAGTTTCCTCTGTCTGTATATGAAAGGCGAGCCAGTGCCCGCAGAGCCCAAAAATAAAGGCAGGCCCGACAGCTGGCGTCCACGAAAAGCAGACAAATGGCCGGAAGAGTGGGAGCGGGAATCCACCACCGCACCAGATGGTAGCACTCCTGTTATTCGGTTCCGTGAAACGCTGCCGGAATAAGTGATATTATGGACAGTCAACAAGGACAGGGAAATGACCGACAATTTGTTTGCTCGCGCTAAACCGAAGCTTAATCCTCCCGTCAGTGCCTGGAAAGCGGATATGCCGGAAAGCCGTGAGCCACAACTGGTGCCTCCGCGGCTTATCTGGATGAACAAGATAAATGATGTGTATCTTGAAATCCCCCGTTATGATAAAGGGATGACCTGGTGGGGCATGTTCCCATTAGCATTAGTAGTGCTTTTGTTTTTAGGGTTTATGTTAACTATGTGTGCTTTGATGCTGCAATACGTAGATGGCTACGCAATACCTTGCTTGGCAATATTGAGCGTTGTGGTTTTATCGACATTGGCATTTTTTTGTTTGAAAATTGCATTCGTTACACCTCGCGATCAGCCAATTCGTCTGAACTGCAGACGACAAAATATTTATGTCTTTAAATATAAAAAAGATCGTATTCCGTGGTTTAAATGGCCGGTCATTATCACCCGATATAACTGGGCTGATGTTCACGGTGAAATCCGGTATTGCAGCGATCGCTACCGTTCGGGCCATCAGCTATGGGGCTCGGTCTGCGAACCGGGAACGTATAATGTCATCCATCGTTTTCAGCTTGCAGACGGAGAGCCCGCAGAGTTACAGCAAGTCTGGAGTTTCCTCTGTCTGTATATGAAAGGCGAGCCAGTACCCGCAGAGCCCAAAAATAAAGGCAGACCCGACAGCTGGCGTCCACGAAAAGCAGATAAATGGCCGGAAGAGTGGGAGTGGGAATCCACCACCGCTCCTGATGGCAAACAACCATCCGTTTCACACCAAAAAATATTAACTGACTCTGTAAAATAACCCCCTGGCAGGCATCTGGTGAGTTTGCTCATAGAATGCAGCCAGCCTGCTATCCATTGCCGTTACTTCAAAACAAGAATCGTACTATGCCTGTCGATCTAAAAAATATGCCTGATGTCAGCGCCAGGCCTGCATCCCCCAAATTTGCTCGCTGGATGATGGTGCTGATGATCCTGATTGGTTTCTGTATCGTCATTTCCCGTCTGGTGACGGGTAAAAATAACGTGTTGCTGACCGTGGGCGCTCCCGCGATTATGCTTGGTGGGTTGCTGTTTATTTTGTTCGTGATTTATCTGCTGCGTGCAATTTCCGCCAATGCCCGGGACAGGGAGCGGGAACAGACGATCCTCAAAGAAGTTCGCCGGGGCAGACGTGCGCTGCAAATTCTGGCGGCCGAATGCTGCACGGCACACTCCTCTGCGAATAAACCGTTCACGGCCATTGGCAGCAATCTCGTGAAAAATGAGAATGTCTTTTATCCCCAGCAATCCTGGCGCGGGGAGGAAGATACCCGTCTGAGTCAGATAGCCCGTACTGGGGGAGCCAAAGAAGAGCAGCATCTTCAGGCGTTATTCAGGGCACTAATCCGCAAACTGGCGCAGCCGCTGTCTTTCCTGCCAGCAGACAAGCCCGTAATGGTGCTTCTGGAGCACTCCTCGTCTATATCTGAGGAGGAAGCCTTCGCCCTTTTTGGGGACGCATTGCGGCAGTCAGGTATTCAGCAATCTGTTTCTACCCTTGCCGGGAGCGGTGCGCAGGCGATTGATCACTGGCTCGACCATCATATCCGCAGCGAGGCTGTCCTTCTGGTGGTGTCGTGGCAATACGCACCGCTCAATACCTCAATGTCCGCTGAAGCTATAAGCGGAATACTGCTGGGGAACCGACTGACGCAGGATATCCTTCCGCCGTTGGCCTTTCTTCACCGCCCGGAAGCCGGAGAAGGAGAGCCTGACGCATTGCACTATGCCATTACTCAGGCGCTCGATTGGGTGCCGGTTGGCGCCGAAAAGCCGGAGCATCTTTGGCTTAGTGGGGTTGATGCTGAAACCGAAGCGCATGCCGCTTTGATGAAAGGCATTAGTGCTACAGGTCTGAAAAATGTCGACCCGCAGATGGGTTTTCATAATTTCAATGATTTTCTGGGTGATCCTGGTAACGCATCACTCTGGCTTGCCGTGGCAGGTGCCACACAATCAATACAACAACAACCGGCACATCACTTACTGATTAGCCGCGATCAACAAACTGGAAAGGTCTGGAATATGGTTGTATCCCCTGCGTCTTCCACTAAGGAGGGCGAAGCATGAGGCGCTTCCTCTCGCTATTTAAAAAACCGGAAATTGTGTTCTGGCTTTTGGTGTTAATTGTGCTGGTTTGCAGCCTTGCCGTGGTGAGTATCGTCTACTGGCTGCCTGAAAGGCTACAGCTCATCAGGGAAACCTCCGCCTGGTATGCCTGGTTGAGCGGTTCTGTGGCAGCAAGTATTGCACTGGCCATAACTGGAGTATTTCTTTTCTTTGGTGCGCGAGCTGAAGGTAAACGTAGCTTCAGTAAAGAGCGGCAAAATGCGCAGGGTGATGATGTTAAGACGCCACCAAAGAAAGATGTAACACCCGTATCTGCTGCAGTGACGACCCGTCAACAAATTCGCGATCACCTCCGCCGCCGTTACCATCTTTTCTGGTACCACAAAGTCCGCCTGCTGCTGATTACCGGCGATGAAGCCGCAATCGAACAGCTGGTTCCCGGCCTGCAACAGCAGCAGTGGCTCGAAGGCAACCGCACCGTGCTGATTTACGGTGGCAGCCTGGCACCGGAGCCTGACCGTGAAAAATACACCGCATTACGCAAGCTGCGCCGCGGACGCCCGCTGGACGGGATTGTCCGCGTCATGCCGCAGTCACTTAACCTGGCCCCGCAAATCAGCGACAGCGATTTACGCGGGCTGGAAAAAATCAGCGAACTGCTGCGTTATTCCGCCCCGGTCTGGCTGTGGCAGCTGTGCGACAGCAACTGGTCGCAGGGTATGCGTCCTGAGCAGGCTGTGGGGGCAAGTTTTCCCCTACGCGCAAAAGAAGACGATATTATCCGCCAGCTGGAGCGGATGCTCCCGGCCCTGCGGGCGCAGGGGGTAAGCCAGGTCGCTGAGAACAACAGCCACGACTTCCTGCTGCGTCTGGGCCAGCACCTCCAGGACGGCGGTATCGTCCGCCGGGCTCAGCAACTGCTGCCATGGCTCTACGACTCTCAGCAGCGTATTCCGCTGCGTGGCCTGATGTTCAGCCTGCCGGAGAATAAATCCGCCAGTACGTCAGCGGGAACAGCCGATGCTGAGCAATATATCCCTGAATTACAGCGCCATGCCCTGACCCTGCCGGCGACCTGGCAGGGTATCGTTGACGACTGCACCCGTGTGCGGGGCCGCCGTGTCGGCATGGCGTGGGAGAGGACGCTTGCCTGGACACTGATGACCATCATCGTTGTCTGGGGGGCGGGAATGCTGCTGTCGTTTACGGTCAACCGTCAGCAGATAGTCTCCGTCGCCGAACAGGCTCATGCCCTGGTGGCGCATCCTTCCGTATCGGACAACCAGCTGACGGCCCTGCATACTCTGCGTAATGATGCCGGGCGTCTGCAGCATAATGCTCAGGAGGGCGCCCCCTGGTACCAGCGCTTCGGACTGGACCATAATCAGCAGCTGCTTGACGCGTTGCTGCCCTGGTACGGCGTGGCGAACAACCGCCTGATACGCGACCCGGCAAATGAGGCGCTTAAGCAGAAGCTCAGCGCGCTGGCAAATTCTGCCCCCAACAGCGACCAGCGGGCGCAGCTGGCGAAACCGGGCTACGACCAGCTGAAGGCCTGGCTGATGATGGCCCGGCCGGATAAAGCCGACGGCGCATTCTACGCACAGACCATGAAAACCGTGCAGCCGACGCGGACAGGTATCTCAGCCGGTCTGTGGCAGAGCCTGGCGCCGGATTTGTGGGCTTTTTACATTTCCGAACTGCCTGCGCAGCCAAAGTGGGTAATCACGCCGGATGCGCAGCTGATCAGCCAGAGCCGCCAGGTCCTGCTGCAGCAGATAGGACGGCGCAACGCGGAAAGCACGCTGTATGAGAACATGCTCAAATCCGTGCGTCGTAACTTTGCCGATGTGTCTCTGGAGGACATGACTGGCGGTACCGATGCGCGGCGACTGTTTACCACCGAGGAGGTGGTGCCGGGAATGTTTACCCGCCAGGCCTGGGATGGGGGGATTCAGCAGGCCATCGAAAAGGCGGCGAATTCCCGCCGGGATGAAATCGACTGGGTGCTCAGCGACAGCCGAAAAGCCGTCTCCTCAGACCTGTCGCCGGAAGCCCTGAAAGCGCGTCTGACACAGCGTTACTTCACTGACTTTGCCGGCAGCTGGCTGAGCTTCCTCAACAGCCTGCAGCTTAATCCGGCGAACAATATTGCAGACGTTACCGACCAGCTGACGCTGATGAGTGACGTCCGCCAGTCGCCGCTGATTGCCCTGATGAATACGCTCGCCTGGCAGGGACAGACCGGCCAGCAAAGCGAAGGCCTTTCGGATTCCATCATCAAATCGGCCAAAGACCTGGTCGGCGGAAAAGACAAACCGGTGATTGACCAGTCTGCATCAGGCCCGCAGGGGCCGCTGGATGAAACCTTTGGTCCGCTGCTTCAGCTGCTGGGCAAAAACAAAGGCAGCAACGTGATGTCGGCGGATAACACGCTGAGCCTGCAGACTTACCTGACCCGTATCACCCGCGTGCGTCTGCGCCTGCAACAGGTGGCCAGCGCTTCTGACCCGCAGGCGATGATGCAGACCCTGGCGCAGACCGTATTCCAGGGCAAAAGCGTGGACCTCACCGACACCTGGCAGTACGGCAGCCTGATTTCGGCAAGCCTTGGCGAGGAGTGGAGCGGTTTTGGCAGCACAATGTTTGTGCAGCCGCTGACTCAGGCCTGGGAGACCGTGCTTCAGCCGTCGGCAGCCAGCCTGAATGATAAATGGAGCCGCTCGGTTGTCGCGAACTGGCAAACTGCCTTTGACGGTCGTTTCCCGTTTGCCGCCAGCAAAAGTGATGCCTCCCTGCCGATGCTGGCGGAGTTTGTGCGCAAGGACAGCGGGCGCATTGAGCGCTTCCTGACGACGGAGCTCAGCGGTGTGCTGCACAAGGAGGGCAGCCAGTGGGTGCCGGATAAGGTCAACAGTCAGGGGCTGAGCTTCAACCCGGCCTTCCTGCGGGCCATTAATCAGCTGAGCCAGCTGTCGGACATTCTGTTTACCGATGGCAGTCAGGGCATCAGCTTTGAGCTGCAGGCGCGCCCTGTGCCGCAGGTGGTGGAAACGCAGTTGACCATTGATGGGCAAAAGCTGCACTACTTTAACCAGATGGCTGACTGGCAGTCCATTCGCTGGCCTGGCGACACTTACAAGCCAGGAACCATGCTGACCTGGACCACCGTCAATGCCGGTGCGCGTCTGTTTGGTGATTACAGCGGGACCTGGGGCTTTATTCGCTGGCTTGACCTGGGTAAGCGCCAGCAGCTTGACCGCAGCCAGTGGATGATGAGTTTCACCGCACCGGATGGTCATACCCTGCAGTGGGTGCTGCGTTCACAGCTTGGCAGCGGGCCGCTGGCGTTACTGGCACTGCGCGGCTTCACGCTGCCGGAACAGATATTCAGCGTCGACAGCGCGGCTACGGCTCAGGCGCTGATGACCAAAACGGAAGACAGTGATATGGACGGAACTGAATGATGGACACTCTGCAGGATCTGGTTACTGCCTGTCAGGCGAATGAAAATCTGCTGCGACAGCAGGCGCAGGCACGCACGGAAAGCTGGCAGCCCTGGCTTGCCCCGGTCAGCGCTACCCGTCCGAGGGAAGAGGTGCCGGGATATGACGATGATTCCCAGCTCATCCGGGAGGAGGTCAATAAACTCTCCGGCATACGCCGCGGGCTGATCAGCGGGCGATGCTCAAACGTCTGTACCTGCAATAGAGTTGGCTGGAAATACCGGAGCAGGCGACCGCATCTTTTCGCGTGGCACTAACCCTCACGCAGTGGGTGCCGGCACTGCTGTTTGAAGTGAAATCGCGCCGCCTCAGACTGCTGCGCGTGAAAGCCGCACGTAGTGAAACCGATAAGACGTGGTTACAGCCAGAGATGGACCAGCTTCTGGCCGGACTGCGGCAGGCAGTGCGGTGCTTTGCGGTTGAATGGTTGATGAACTCAGGATGGGAAAAATGGCGAAAGGTTATTATCTGGTAAAGGGTGACATGACCACTTGTGGTGGAAAAATTCTTGGAGGTGATCCGACCGATACCATCATGGGGATCCCTGTAGCCCGGGAGCAGGAGAATGTGACCTGCGGAAAACATGCCGGCACGTACAAAATAGTGGGACATATTCCGAACAATAATGCCAGTGGGCGGAAATATGCTGGTTCGCTACATAGCACCAGCAGTTGCCCCTGCGGCGCAAAATTTATCCCTTCCCGGCATCAACGTACTTATGGTGGCTAACGACAGCATCTGCCATCGTTATGTGTTTTCTCCTTATGCTGAAGATACTACAGGGCGCAGCTGTGCTCTGAATCCAACGGAAACAAAGCAAAAATAAATATGGACGACTTAACCCTGCGTTATTACGACGCCGAAATGCGCTACCTGCTGGAAGCCGGCGAAGAGTTTGCCCGCGCTCACCCCGAGCAGGCGGCAATGCTCAATCTCGATAAAGCGGGTGCGCGCGACCCGTACGTGGAGCGCCTGTTTGAGGGCTTTGCCTTCCTGATGGGTCGTCTTCGCGAGAAACTCGATGACGACCTGCCGGAACTGACCGAAGGGCTGGTCAGCCTGCTGTGGCCGCAATACCTGCGCACCATTCCGTCGATGTCGGTGGTGGAGTTCACGCCCGACTGGCGCGAGATGAAAGAGAAGATGCGTATCGTCAAAGGTTTCGAGGTCAATTCGCAGCCGATCGGCGAGAAGGGCACGCGCTGCCGGTACACCACCACCAAAGAAATCACCCTTCAGCCGCTGTCGCTGGAGCATGCCCGTCTGTCGACTGACCCTGACGGGCGTTCGGTCATCAACCTGCGCTTTAACTGCAGCCATCTCGCCGACTGGAGTCGTGCCGATCTCAGCCAGATCCCGTTCTACTTCAATGCTGACGCACCGCTGGCCAGCGCCATGCATGAAGCCTTTACCATGAACACGACGCGTCTCTGGCTGCGGATGCCGGGTGACACGGACAGAAAGCCACTCGACGGGTATTTCACCGCGCTGGGATTCGGCGATGATGACGGGCTGTGGCCGAAGGACAGCAGCAGCTTTAGCGGTTATCAGCTTTTGCTGGAGTACTTCACCTTCCGCGAAAAGTTCATGTTCACGGGCCTGCGCGGGCTGGAGACCGTGGTCTTTCCGGCTGAGCTTCCGTGGTTTGAAATCGACGTGGTGCTGGCGGAACGCTGGGAGCATGACTTCAGCTTTACCGAAAAACATCTGCGCCTGAACTGTGTGCCGGTGATTAACCTGTTTCCGCTGGAATCTGACCCGCTGACGCTGAATTCACTGCAGACCGAATACATGCTGCGCCCGATGCGCGTGCAGGATGGCCATACCGAGATTTATGCTGTCGATTCGGTGATATCCTCAAGCCAGTATACCTATGTACCGTTCTCCAGTTTCCGCCACAAAGGCGGCATGATGCGCCATGAAGCGCCGGAGTATTACTACCACACCCGCGTGCGCCGTGGTCCGTCAGGACTGTATAACACGTGGCTTATCCTCGGCGGCGAAGCCTTTGATAATCACACGGTGCCGGAAAACGAAAGCCTGTCCCTCACGCTCACCGGTACCAATGGCCAGCTGCCGCGACGCGCATTACAAAGCACCGTGCTGGATACGGTGATGAAAAGCACCTCGGCCAGCGTCGCCGTGCGTAACCTGTGTGCGCCGACGCTGCCCTGCTATCCCCCGGCACAGGACCGTTTTCACTGGCGCGTGCTGAGCTACCTCGGCAGCGGGTTTCTGTCGATGATGGATAATGCCGACGTGCTGCGCGGCACCCTGGCGCTGTATGAATGGACCGACAGCGAGATGAACCGCCGTCGCCTGGAAGCCATTATTGACGTGAAGCACAGTGAGACCGGGCGATTTGAGCAGGGCTACCTGGTACGCGGCGTGCAGATTGAGGTGACGCTCGACAGCCACGGCTTTGCCGGGCGCGGCGACATCTGCCTGTTCGGCGAGATGCTGAGCCGCTTCTTCGCGCTCTACACCGACATCTATCTGTTTAACCGCCTGATTATTATTCTGCAACCGACCGGAGAGCGCCTGGAATGGGAAGAGAAGCACAACCGCCGCATTCCCGGCTGAGCCCGCGGCTGGCAGCCGACCTGCACCGCATGAATTTTTATCGCTTCTGCCAGCTTCTGGAGAAGCGTAATCCGGACAGGCCGCTGATGGGGTCAACCAGCCACCCTGCTGATGACCCGGTGCGGTTTGCGCCGCATCCGGGGATGGGGTTTCCGGGCAGCGAACTGAAAGCTGTCGAATATGACGAGGATGATGACAGCAGGCCACCGCTCATCCGCACAACCTTTATGGGGATGTACGGTGTCGACTCACCCCTGCCGACAGCCTATCTTGATGACATCACTCAGTGCCGTGAAGGGCATGAGGTGCTACAGGGCTTTCTGGATATCTTCAGCCACCGCATCCTGACGCAGTTTTACCGCATCTGGCGGAAATACTCTTATCCGGCCACGTTTGAGGCAGGGGGAACTGACAGCATTTCGCAGTCGCTGCTGGGTCTGGTGGGGCTGGGCATACCGGGAACCGCAAACCACATCGCCACACCGGTATCCCGCTTTCTGGCGCTGCTCGGTGTGCTGCGCCAACCCGGCAAAACCCAGGAGGGGATGCAGGCGCTGGTGAGACTGCTGGCCCCGGATACTACGGTGCAGGTGAGTCCGTACTGCCTGCGGCCGGTGGAGATCGGCCAGCCGCTGGGTTTTTACGGCGATGACGATTTTCTGCTGGACGGCAATACGCCGCTGGGGGAAGAAGCGATGGATGCGGGCAGTCAGCTGCTGGTTGCGCTCAGGACGGATAACGAACAGGAAGCGCAGGGCTGGAAACCGGATGGTCTGCTGTATCAGGATTTTCTGGTGATGCTGCGTGTTTATCTCGGCTGGCGTTTTAAGGCCAGGATCACCCTGACCACCCGGACCCAACTGCTGGCCGTCCCGCCGCTCGGCGAAGAACCTTTCTGGCTCGGCATGAACGGCGTGCTGGGAGCGGAGGAGGGGGCGTTTGCGGACGATCTCCCGCTGACCTTTACGACAGAACTGGGTTACTACACCGGGCTGGCGCCTGCGAAACCACAACAAGGAAATCGACGTGCTAAGTACAAATTTGATTAAACCCGCGTGCTGGCTATCTGCACTACTGGCGTTCAGCCTGGCAGGCTGTGGGGTGACGCAGAGTATTACGGATGGCACCAAAGCGGTGTATACGGCGGTGTTTTATAAGAAGATTAAGGTGCTGCATCTGGATTTTACAGCCCGTGAAGCACTGAATACGGATTCCCGCGAGAGTAACTCACTGTCTGAGCCGGTGGTGGTTCGTGTCTACCAGTTGAAAGACCGCAAAAACTTCGACAAAACGGTTTATCAGCAACTCCTCAAGAACGGCGACACGATCCTGAAAGCCGACCTGCTGGCGACCCGCGACGTGGTGATAAAGCCGGGTGGGGATGCGAATCTTGATATGCCAATGGAAGAAGGCGCGCAGTTTGTCGCGGTGGCCGGACTGTTCCGCCATCCGGATATGGTCAACAATACCTGGAAGCAGGTTCTCAGACGTGAAGATCTCGATCCGGATAAACCCCGTGTTCTGGAAGCCGGAAATAACCACCTTGCATTACAGCCGCTGAAGGAGGACTAATGCCACAGGGACACAACCCCCCCTCGCTGTATGAAATGCTAAGTGGTAATCCCGCCAGCCAGCAATGACGTCAAGGACATAGCGGAGATAGCTTTCTGGCTACATAGGCCTGGTTCCATTTTAAATTTAGGAGAATGGCGAGTTCATTTAATGAAATGCCTTTTCATTACGTTATTTAACAGCTCAATTGTAAGGCCGATCGCAAAATTTACCCTGATGGCAATATCCATAAGCGCGATTGATGTTCGCCCGGCGCCAGCGGGTATTATTTTTGTGTGCAAGAAAACGCAACACTGAGGGGGTAAAAAACAAAAAAATTAATGTTTTCTTAATATTCCCGCCCAACAACCTTTGTCTCTTTAGCCGCGTCTCACGAATCTCCCTTTAAATTACGCCAGCGTCACAAAAGCCGTAAAAAAACAAACCCCGGCGTTGCAAGGCTCTGGTGACCCACTATATGTTAAATTTACGTTTAATAATTGATGCCTAAAGGTTGATTTTATGTATATGAAAATTAGTGGCTTAGTGATTTCACTGACGGCAGCTATCTCCGGACAGGTCCTTGCCGCAGTTCCTCAGGGCTATCCGGCGGATTATCAAAAGGTGGTGGAGGCCGGGATTAAAGAAGGCAAAGTGGTTATCTATTCAACGACCGATACCAAGGCCGCAGGCCCGTTAATTAAAGGGTTTGAAGCGCAATATCCCGGCATTAAAGTTGAATATAACGATATGAACAGCACCGAATTGTACAACCGCTATATCAGCGAACAGGCGGCGGGCGGCGGCAGCGGCGACGTGGTCTGGAGCTCTTCCATGGATACGGCGCTGAAGCTCGCCACCGATTACGCCGAAGAGTACGCCTCGCCGGAGCGGGATAAGCTGCCAAAATGGGCGGTCTGGCAACAGAAAGCCTACGGCACGACCTACGAGCCGGTGGTCTTTATCTACAATAAGCGGCTGATCCCTCAGGGTGAAGTACCGGACTCGCATACCGCGTTGGCGAAGCTGATCGCCGGCCAGGCCGATAAATTCAAAGGTAAGGTCACGACTTATGACATTGAAAAATCAGGTCTGGGTTTTATGCTGGCGGTACAGGACAGCAAAGCCGATGCCAGCTACTTTGACGATCTGGCGGGCATAGCGAAAGGCGGCCTGACCGTGCAATCGTCCACCGGTACGATGATGGAGCGCGTCTCCTCCGGGGAAAACCTGATTGGCTACAATATTCTCGGATCCTACGCGGAGGCGCGGGCCAAAAACGATCCTTCGCTCGGCATCTCCTATCCGAAAGATTATGTACTGGTGCTCTCGCGGGTCTCTTTTATTACCGCAGAAGCCGAGCACCTTAATGCCGCGAAGCTGTGGTTTGATTACATGCTGTCGGAAAAGGGACAAAGCATCCTGGCGAACCAGGCCGATATTCCCTCCCTGCGCAATGATATCGAAGGTAAAAATGATATCGACGGTATGACCAAAATGCTTGGCAGCGCGCTGAAGCCTATTCCGGTCGATGAAACGCTGCTGGCGTATCTTGAGCCGAAACAACGACTGGAATTTATCAAACAGTGGCGTACCGCCGCGGCGAAATAACCCTCCGGCGCTGCGCATCATTTCAGGATGCGCAGCCCGCTTAACGCCCGCCAGGTTTAAAGGGATCGCTTATGAATGTCTTACGTCGAAAATGGCAGGGTTTGCCGCGCGGTATCGTCGTCGTGATGACGGCGCTGGCGATTTATGTCCCGCTGTTATTTATCGTGGTGCAGAGCTTTCTCTCGGCGCCTTTTTTTGCCCGCACGAAATCGTTCAGCCTCGAAGCCTTCGCTTTCATCTTTAGCGACCCGGATTTTTATCTGGCGCTCAAGTCCGGCTTTATTCTGGCGTTTGGTCTGGTGGCGATTGCCATCCCCCTCGGCGGGATCCTCGCCTTTTTAATGGTACGTACCGATTTGCCCGGGCGGCGGTTTATCGAGCCGCTGATTCTGGTACCGATTTTCGTTTCGCCGATGGTACTGGGCTTTGGTTACGTGGTGGCGGCCGGGCCGGTGGGCTTCTTTTCGCAGTGGGCCGAGCAGCTGATCGGCTTCGTGCCGTGGAATATTTACTCGATGTTCAGCATCGTGGTAATTGCCGGGCTGACGCACGTTCCGCATGCCTATCTCTATATCTCTTCCGCGCTGCGCAGCGTCGGATCGGATGTCGAGGAGGCCGCGCGGACGGTGGGCGCATCGCCGCTGCAGGTGATGACCTCGGTGAGCCTGCCGATGGTGCGACCGTCGATACTCTACGCCTGCGTACTGCTGTTTTTCCTCGGCCTGGAGGTATTTGGCCTGATGCTGGTGCTGGGCGATCCGGAAGGCAACATGGTGCTGGCGACCTATCTTTATAAGCTCACCAACAAGCTCGGTACGCCTTCTTATCACCTGATGGCGGCGGTGGCGGTAGTCCTGATCTGCATCACCGTTCCGCTGGTGATGCTCCAGCGCCGCCTGATGCGTACCGCCAACCGCTTTGTCACCATGAAGGGAAAAGCGTCCCAGGCCCGCGCGCTGCCGCTGGGGAAATGGCGCTGGGTCGCCGGGATTGTGGTGGTGGCATGGCTGACGGTCACCATTGGGGTGCCGCTGATCGGCGTGGCGCTGCGGGCCTTTATTTCAAACTGGGGCGTGGGCGTTTCGCTGTGGGATGAACTCTCGCTGGCGACGTTCCGTAACATCTGGCAGCAGCCGAATCTGCTGCGCGCCATCGTTAACTCTATGGCGATTGGGGTGATTGGCGGCGCGCTGGCGGTGGTCTGCTATCTGTTCGTGGGCATCGCGATGCACCGCAAACCGGATAACGTCACGCGCTTTCTGGACTATAGCGTGCTGGTGCCGCGTGCGGTGCCCGGGCTGCTGGCCGGGCTGGCGTTTCTGTGGGTATTTCTGTTTCTGCCGATGTGGCTCGATCAGTCGCTGAAAAACGGCTGGCTCTCGGCGCTGCCGGTGGCAGACTGGCTGCGTGAACATCTGATCGTTCAGCTGCGCGCGCTGCGAAACACCATTTTTAGCGTCTGGCTGGCCTATACCGTCGTATGGATGGCTTACGGGCTGCGGCTCATCTCCTCGACGCTGCTACAGGTAGCGCCGGAGCTGGAGGAGGCCGCACGCAGTACCGGCGCATCGCGCGGGCAGATCACCCGCCACGTCACGGTTCCGCTGTCGCGCTACGGCTTAATCGGCTCCTGGCTGCTGATGTTTCTTATCTTCGAGCGCGAATATTCCACCGGGGTTTATCTGCTCTCTCCGGGCACCGAAACCATCGGTTCGATGCTGGTGTCGCTGTGGGCGGCGGGGGCTATCGATATCGTTGCCGCGCTCTCCTTTATTAATATTCTGCTGGTGGTCGTGGGCCTGGGTATCGCCCTGCGCTTTGGAGTGAAATTACATGATTGAATTATCGGTAGAAAACCTGCATCTGACCTACGGTGATAACCCGGTGCTCAAGGGCGTGTCAATGGAGCTGAAGCGGGGAGAGGTGGTCTCGCTGCTCGGGCCATCGGGCAGCGGAAAAACCACGCTGCTGCGGGCGGTCGCCGGGCTGGAGAAGCCGACCAGCGGCATTATCACCATTGGTAAAACCCGCGTTTATGACGGCAACCCGCGTAGCGAAATCCCGGCGGAGGCGCGCAACCTGGGGCTGGTATTTCAGTCCTACGCGCTGTGGCCGCATAAAACGGTGTTTGAAAACGTGGCGTATCCGCTGAAGCTGCGTAAGGTTGCCGCCGCGGAGATCAAGCAGCGGGTGCAGACCGTGCTTGAACAGCTGGGTCTGGGGCATCTTGGCAATCGCCATCCGCACCAGCTCTCAGGAGGGCAGCAGCAGCGCGTGGCCATCGGCCGGGCGCTGGTTTACAACCCGCCGGTGATTCTGCTGGATGAGCCGCTGTCGAACCTTGACGCCAAGCTGCGGGAAGAGGCGCGGGTCTTTTTGCGCGAGCTGATCGTCAAGCTGGGGCTGTCGGCGCTGATGGTCACGCACGATCAGAACGAGGCGATGGCGATTTCCGATCGCATTCTGCTGCTCAATAACGGGGTGATCGAGCAGCAGGGAACGCCGCAGGAGATGTACGGTAGCCCGAGAACGCTATTTGCCGCCGAGTTTATGGGCAGCAATAACCGGCTGCATGGCACCGTCACCGCTCTGGATAATGGTCGGGCGCGAATTGAGGGCGCCAGTTGGGCGCTGTGGGGGATGGTCGGGGAGGGGGTCAAGGTGGGGGAGGAGGCGACGGCGGTGATCCGCGTTGAACGCCTGCGCATCGCCTCAGCGCCTGAGGAGAATATGCTGGCACTGCCGCTGCTGACCAGTATGTATCTCGGCGACCGCTGGGAGTACCTGTTTCGCACCGAGGGCGATGATTTCGCCATTCGCGCCTACGGCAGCGCGCTGCGCGATGCCGAGCGCTGCCATCTGGCCTTGCCCGTCAGCGACCTGTGGATCTTCCCTAAAGGGTGAGATAAAAAAGCCCCGGCGCTGAAGCCGGGGCAAACCATGTCAGAGCTTATTTATTATTAGCTAAATACCATGCCGCCATCGATCAGCAGCGATTGGCCGGTCATATAGCTGGAGTCCGGACCGGCGAGATAAGAGACGCAGGCCGCGACGTCTTCCGGCTCTGAAAGCCGTCCAAGGGTAATGCGTTTGGCGAACTCCTGGGTCCCGTAGCCCAGCGGTTTACCCGCCGCTTCGGAAACCTGACGGTCGATTTCCGCCCACATTGGGGTTTTAACGATCCCCGGGCAGTAGCCGTTAACGGTAATTCCCAGATGCGCCAGATCGCGGGCGGCGGTTTGCGTCAGGCCGCGCACGGCAAACTTACTTGAGCTATAGACCGCCAGTTCCGGGTTACCCACGTGGCCCGCCTGGGAGCAGGCGTTGATGATTTTGCCGCCGTGGCCCTCTTTTTTAAACGCCTCTACCGCGGCCTGGATACCCCAGATAACGCCTTTGACGTTGATATTGTAGACTTTATCGATCACGTCCTCGCGAATCTCTTCGATAGGCGTGGAGGGGGCCACCCCGGCGTTGTTCACAATCACGTCAAAACCGCCCAGGCCCTTCCGCGCCTGTTCTACGGCGGCAAAAACCTGGTCGCGTTTAGAGACATCCACCTTCACCGCCAGCGCCTGACCGCCGCCGCGGTTAATTTCATCGGCGACCGCCTGTGCGGTGGCGTCATTGTAATCGGCGATAACCACGGCAAAACCATCTTTAACCAGGCGAAGGGCGATAGCTTTCCCGATGCCCTGGCCCGCGCCGGTCACGAGTGCGACTTTTTTCATTGCTGGATTCCTTCTGTAGTGACTCAAAGTATTTGACTGAGATGAAGCTGGCCCATCAGCAGCGGGTTGTCGCTGTAATCAACGGGGATGGCGACCACGGCGGGGCCGTCGACGTCCATCGCCGCCCGCAGCGTCGGCTCAAGGGCGGCAGCGCTCTCTACCGCAAACCCTTTGGCGCCGAAGGCTTCGGCGTAGGCTTTAAAGTCCACCGGACCGAACTCAACGCCGGAGAGCCGCTGGTATTTTTTCTCTTCCTGAATCGCCACCATGTTGTAGCCGTTATCGACCCAGATGATATGCAGGACGTTAGCTTTTAGCCGTACGGCGGTCTCCAGCTCCATACTGGATTGCAGGAAGCCGCCGTCGCCGGAAACCGAAACCACTTTGCGCTGCGGATTGACCAGCCAGGCGCCAATCGCCCACGGCAGCGCCACCCCCATGGTCTGCTGGCCGTTGGAAATCATGACCTGACGGGCGCGGAAGCTGTAGAGATAGCGGGCGATCCAAATATGAAAGCTCCCCATATCGACGGTCAGCGTCACGTCGCTGTTGACGATGTCCTGCATGGCGCGAACGATGCGCAGCGGATGAAGGGCAAACTGGTTCAGCTGCGCGCCGCGGCGGTCGAGCAGCTCCCGCTGATGCTGGCGGTCAACCAGGATCTCGGCGGCCTGCGGCGACAGCACCAGCTGGTGGTCGATACGCTGAGAGAGTTTGTTCAGGGTGGCGGCAATATTGCCGACCAGCTCGATGTCCGGGGTATAGTTGCGCTCTTCGTAAGCCGGCAGTACGTCGATATGCACCAGCGTGGCATTGCCGTTATTCCACATGGCCGGTTCGTACTCCACCGGGCTATAGCCGATGCAGATGACCAGGTCGGCGAGATGCAGGAGTCGATCCCCCGCCTGGTTATTGAACAGCCCAACCCGCCCGGCAAAGCGGGTAAAGTGGTCCTGATTCACCGCGCCGGCGGCCTGATAGGTGCTGGTAACCGGGATATGGCTTTTTTTCAGCAATTCACGCAGCGCCGCGCTGTTTTCCGCCTGGCTGGCCATCAGGCCGAGCAGGAATATCGGATTTTTAGCGCTGGCAATCATCTTCGCGACTCGCTCAATGGCTTCGTCCGGCGCCGCGCCGGTCTGCGGCGCATCGCTGGCGGGCAGAACCCTGGCGTGGACCGGCCCGTCGACCACGTCCTGCGGCAGGCTGACGAAGGCGCTGCCGGGGCGTCCCTGCTCGGCGGCGCGAAACGCGTTGGAAACCACTTCCGCCAGCGCTTCCGCGGCGGTGACTTCCACCGAGTATTTGGTTACCGGACTAAACATCGCCACCGTATCCATACTCTGGTGCACCTGTTTGGCCTTGTCGGCGCGTTTTACCGCACCGCCCAGCGCCACCACCGGGTCGCCTTCGCTGTTTGCGGTGGCCATGCCGGTAATCAGGTTAGAGCAGCCGGGGCCGGACGTGACCAGCGCGACGCCCGCTTTCCCGGTGATGCGGCCAACCGCGGCGGCCATAAACGCGGCGTTGGCTTCGTGGCGTACCGGAATAATGCGAATGGAGGAGTCCAGCAGCGAATCGAAGACTTTATCGATTTTGGCCCCTGGAATGCCGAACACCTGTTGTACGCCCTGCGCCTCAAGCTGGCTGACGATAAGGTCGGCGCCGTGCGCCCACTGGCGCGGTTGATGTTGATTATCCACGAGAATCTCCTTAGTTTTCGACTGAGCGAATGGCGGCATCAAGATTGTCAGGATGCAGATCCGCCTGCAGGAAGGCGCTATCGGCAGGAAGGTCAATCATCAATTTGTGGATCTCACCAAAGGTCAGCACGCCGTGGTCGAGCTGATAATCGAGCAGATGGCCGCCGCCCTGGCGGTCATCGGTGATGAAGTGTTCGTGGTAGCCGGCAACGTTAATGCCCTGCATATGCTGCGGCGTGCGAAACCCCACCAGCACCCCTTCGCGCTGGTTGAAGCGGAAAACGGGCTGGTCGTCGAGCACGTCGGTCATCGCCCGGTAGGGCGGCGTCTGGCGCGGTACGGTGCGGGTATGGGCGTGGTGAAAATGGCCGTTGATACGCAGGGCGCAGAACAGATTATCGGAGGGGATTTGCCGGTCGATAATGTCGTGCAGCTGTTCGCGGCTGACCGGTTTATCAAACGTTTTGCGGTACTGCGGCTGAAACCAGGTCATCACCGCGAAGGGCGTGCGCTGTTCCATTCGGGCTTTACGGGCGCTGCCGTCGGCGCGCAGCTGGTAAACCTCGCTGCTAAACGCGATCAGCTCGCCGTCCAGTTCATTAAAGGTGCCCAGGCCGAAATCGCCGTGGGTGAGCAAATCGGCGATGGTGGTATTGCCCTCATAAACGCCGCTCAACAGCGCGCTCATCAGAGAAGTCTGGTAGATGACGCTATCGGGATGTTGCGCGGAAAATCCTCGTAGAGTTTCACACAGGCTCTCTTCGCAAGAGCATTCAGCAGAATGGTTCATTACCCGCTTCCTCGTTCAACGAATATCAGAAAGGTTAAATAAATGTTGACGCGATTCAGCTCACAGTTCCAATATAGAATCTATGATTGTTTGAGACGTTTTCGATATGGAACTTCGTTATCTGCGCTACTTCGTCGCCGTCGCTGAGGCGCGACACTTCACTAAAGCGGCAAAAGAACTTGGCATCTCCCAGCCGCCATTAAGCCAGCAAATACAGAGACTTGAACGGGAAATTGGCACACCGCTTTTCCGCCGTTTAACCCGCGGCGTCGAGCTGACGGAAGCGGGGGAGTCTTTCTATGAGGATGCCTGCCAGATCCTGGCATTAAGCGACGCGGCGCTGGAAAAGACCAAGGGGATCGCCCGCGGGTTGAACGGCCGACTCTCGCTGGGCATTACCAGTTCTGATGCCTTTCATCCGCAGATCTTTAGCCTGCTCCAGCAGTTTCAGCACAGTCACCCGGGAGTCACGTTACATCAGGTCGAGGGCAATATGGCGACGCTGATGGGGGCGCTTGGCGAAGCGGAGCTGGATATCGCTTTTGTGCGCCTGCCCTGTGAAAGCAGTAAAGCGTTCAACCTGCGAATTATCGACCAGGAGCCGATGGTGATTGCGCTGGCGCGTTCGCATCCGCTGTCGTCCCATAGCGAGCTGACGCTGGAGCAGTTAACGGACGTGGCGCCGATTCTTTTCCCGCGGGAAGTGGCTCCGGGGCTGTATGAGCTGGTGTATAACAGCTATCTGCGCGCCGGTATTGATATGCAACGAACGTATCAGTCATCGCAAATATCATCGTCGTTAAGCATGGTGGAGGCCGGATTCGGGTTTGCGCTGGTGCCGCAGTCCATGACCTGCATCACGCTACCTAACGTCAGCTATCACCCTTTGTCGGGCACGCCGCTAAAAACCGATATTGCTATCGCCTGGCGACGCTACGAGCGCTCGCGCACGGTGAAGCGTTTTCTGGCCATGTTTTAATCCGCTCGGTAGCGCCTGGAGCCGGTGTTTACGAAAGATAGACATTGGCGGCGGTTGGCCCTCGCAGTCCGTTAACGCGACGAAATTCAACGCGGATTCCCGGGCTGATTGTGGTGGGTTCGCCGGGCGATAATGCGGAAATATGAACCTGAACGTCTTTGCGACCATCTGAGGGGATTATCAGGCCTTTGCCTGTTTTATTATCAAATGCTTTGACAATACCTGTCATTTTTTGGAACAACGAAATACCTTTTAAATATGAAAACCGCCACGACTATACAGTAAGCGCGCGGGAAGTCTATTCAAATCAAAATAAAACCCGCGCTGGCGGGCTTTTTTTCGCCAAAAGAGATCGGCGCTGGCTGATTATTGCTCAGCCACGCGCGGCAATCGGCATCTGGCAAGAGAAAATTATGCAGCGGGTCGTGATGAGGACTGAAAGAGTTTATGGCAGTAGGGACAAATGAGTTGTGCACCTTTTTGGACTCGGCTGAAGCTGTGTTCTGAATCCTGGGAGCAGTTAGGGCAGGAGCATTTAACGAGATAATTACGGCGAGTTTTAGCGTCTTTGCGTTCTGACATATGATATTTCCTGATTTAAGAGCGTATGACCATACAGCATTCTAAAGAAAATAGCTCTAACTCATTCTTCGCAGCGGTGGCTCAGGCTGTGAGCGGCAGGACGAAAAAAAGATCCAGCGGAAGCGTGCAGGAGAAGATTTTTCCTCTACCTTTTGTGATTAACATCACCCTTTAAAATAAAGTTATTTTATATCAATTGCTTAATGATTATTGATTTTGGCGTGTAGAGAACAGTTTTCTCGTTTTTTCCCTGAATAGAGTGAAAATAGGCAAAATTTTCTTCCTTGTCTGATATACATTTTAATAGTGATTGAAGGACGCAAATCTCTTTTATCTGGTTCCGCGCGCGGTATTCTGAACGTTGAGAACTTTTCAAAGAACTTTATATCGGCTAAGCCAGCATAGTTAAAATTAGTTTAATCATGATCCTGGCTTTCCTGATGGGGCATATTTCAGCGGAACTGAACACCGGGCAGTATATTGCCTCCAATACCTCCGGCGTTATTCCATCCGGTTTCGCGATCGGCTTTATCTTTCTGATTGCCACGGTGATGTCGCTGGCCGCGGGCATCCCCTGGGGGAGAGGCAGGTAAAAAAAACCGGCAGGGTAGCCGGTTTCGTCGTTAGATCTTACAGGCGTTGCCGCAGTCATCGTCGGCAACAACGGCCTGCGCTTTTTTATCTGCCTCTTCAAGGCGTTCAGCGTTGCGCTCTTGCGCTTCTTCCAGCCCGCTAAAGACGAGGTTATCGAGATCAATTTCCATGCGTTACCCACTTAAGTTCAGTTTTGACCGTGAGCAAGTATAGGCAAAACGCCGGGGGGATGCACCCGGTGTGAACCCGGGTAGCACATAGCGATAAGTGCGGGTGTGCTACTGCATACAGTCGGGAGCGAGCGCGGGTCGGGATCCTACTAATAATAATAGTTGAAAGCATGTTTCATAACCTGCCGGCGATTATTTTAGTCGCGATCAAATTATTTATTAAACGAATCGACAACGAGCGCTGGGTTAGACATTGACTTGTATAAAATATGCTAATATTGACCGGCTTATGGATGTATCTATGGATTATGGTCAATGGTCTCGACAACAGCAGTAGCCGCTATCAAAGAATGGCGGAAAACTAATAAATTTATTTGTCACGTTAAACTCAACTATAAAAAGGTATTGCGAAAATGCAGGGAAATATCTTTAATCGGAGGAAAATATAAGGAATATCAGACGTTATGTGAAAATTACGCTTGTGCAAAACTAACGGGAGCAACCGAGGGGCTGGTTAACTTTGAAGATAAACCCTTTAAGGCCTATTTAAATAAAAAGATGTCAAAAAGAGCGAAGCTCAATATTGCTCATGGCGCTTTGAATTTTATAGAGAAAACCTTTCTTCCCGAGGCGTTGCCGCAGCTGTACGATATGAAAGCATTTGGTCGTTCGCTTATCACTATTGCGCTGAAAAACGGTACCTGCATTGATGTGAAGCTGCTGGCATCGCCTTTTCAGGAGGAGGGGGAGCTGATGCTCTTAATGTTCCTTGGTGATAAACGCGTCTACAGTATCTGTTTTTCCTGCACCGAAGATGGCCGAGCCTGGATTGGCGGCATCCAGGGTGGGAAAGACATTGATAATGAAGAAGTGAAAGCGCTGACCAAGGAGCTTTACGGCATCCGACCGAAGAACTTAATTATCACGCTGCTGTACGGTTTTTTGTCGCATTTCAATATCAAGGAGATCTATGCGATCGACAGCCAATACCATGTAAAAAGCGACAGAGTAAAAACCAGCTATTCTGAGCTTTGGCTGGAAATTGGCGGTGAGAAGCATCGTCGCGGCTGGTATAAATTGCCGGCGAACGAGATAAAGAAAAGCCTGGAAGAGGTTAAAAGCAAGCACCGGAGCCAGTTTATCAAGCGAGAAGGCTTGAAAGAGCTGGCCCAGCTGGATATGGCCGCCGCGCTACGCGATATTAGCGTGAATCGTTACGGCTGATTATCCTCGTTTCGCATTTGCCGATGGGCAGGGGGCTGCCCACCGGCAATGGCGGAGTCAACCAGGCTGAATGCGGCCGGCGCCCTCATCGCGGTGGCCGCTCGGCTAAAGACGTTATTCGCTAAGCTTCAGGCTGGGAGGCAGTTGATTCATGGTCACCAGAATGCCTCGATGGAGCTGAATAGCGCCCAGCTGTTTTAATTTGGCCAGGGTTCTCATGACCCCACTGCGCGACAAAAAGGTTCGCGACAGAATATAATTGGCGGCGGTGATTTTATTTTTGATCGCTTCTGGTTCATTGTTTAATTCTATAAGCTGATGAACAATGATCTCATAACAGGAAAGTTTAGAAACCTTAAAGCAGTGGGCGTAGACTTTTGCCGAGGAATATTCCAGGAGACGTGAGACATTTTCCCATAATTGCTGTTCGGCGATGATCTTATGCGCCTCGTTAATTGATATCAGGCCAATAGAAGATGTTTCCTGGGTGCGCAGGTAAATATGCCGGGAATAACGTAGCTGACTATTCATGCCAAAGATGAATGGACTCGTTTCGGAGTTGATGATGAGTCCGTCGTTGTTGCGATATAAAGACATCGTGCCGCGGAACAAAACCAAGCATTGATGCTGGTTTTCTTTTACTATGCCGATGTTTCGTCTACCATTCATTAACATTTTGTTACATTTAGGCGCCAGGCAGCGAATGAGTTTATCAATGTCGTCTATGGGTTTGGTGATGGTCCGGAGCAGGTCTGTGTCATGTTGTACACGAGGGATTGTTTCCATGCTTATGATTTCCTTATAAAAAATAGAACTTCCAAAAAACAGCAAACTGTAGCCAAAACATTATCGATGACGCTGAGGGGGCGAATAAACCCCCAATAAGTCTACACATAGACTTAAAAAAACTTGCCGCCTCATCAGACTTAAGATAAATATTAATAGTATAAGCTTATAAATCTCCTTATTTACATAACAGCTAAATCTATTTGTTTTTAATTTTACCGATGTGATATTTGGGCTATTCCTGATATTTGATACTATTGGGCGGTAGCGTTTATGACTATTAACAGTGTTCAGGACTTGCAGTTATCAAGGATTGCTCGACAGTGGATTGCCAGTAGCCATGAGCAGAGTCAATACAGGAGCCGAATCTCAGGGGCTCCATTGAAGAAACCGTCAGGTTGGCTATGAAAAAACGAAAATATTTAAGTAAAAAAGAGGTGCAGGCATTAATTGATGCTTCGCAGCAGCAGGATGGCTCGCTGCGGGATTATTGCATGCTCCTCATGTGTTTTATTCACGGACTGCGCGTAAGTGAATTACGTTTTTTAAAAGTGAGCGATATTGATTTATCCAGCCAGCGGATCGCCATTCGGCGTTTAAAAAATGGCTTTTCAACTATTCACCCTCTTCAGCCCCGTGAACAGCTGGCGTTAAGCCAGTGGCTGGTTAAGCGCACGAGCTGTTTAAACGCCGATCTTCCCTGGCTGTTCCTGTCGCGAAAAGGCACTCCGCTTTCCCGACAGCATATTCACGTTATGATGCGAAATTATGGCGTGCAGGCCGGCATTGCCGTTCCGGTACACCCGCATATGCTGCGCCACGCCTGCGGTTATGCGCTTGCGGAAGAGGGCGTTGATACACGCCTGATTCAGGATTATCTCGGCCATCGCAATATCCAGCATACCGTCTTGTATACGGCGAGCAATCCGGCGCGCTTTAGCTCAATTACCCTCTGAAGCTGGAGTATCTGGCTCGGTAAGAGCCAGATAACCTTTAGTTATAGGTAAAATTCATAACGACCATTGCGCTAATATTACCCGCGGTGGCACCCCCTGCGACGCTAAAAATGCGCGCCCGCATATCGAATATGGCCTGACGGTTATTATCGACGTCGACGGCAATAGATTTTCCGCTGCCGGCATTGACTGAACCGGTTATACGCTGAAGTTCTATCGCGACATTGCGTGAACTATCGGGGCTGCTCACGTTGGCATATAAATCAGGGTCAGCTCCGTCAACAGGGCCTGTAAAGTGAGCGGTAACTCTTGATGTCCCCACGGGACAGTGGCTCAGCGTGACGTAAAATTCTTTCCAGGCGGAGTAAGAGTTGGCCGCGCTAAGCCGGCGGCTGGGAATATTATGTCCGAGATCGATATTATAAATACCGTTATTTTCGACGGTGCAGGAAGACGCAACAATATCGCCGTTGATATAAAGAGTGACATCCGCGGCATAAGCGGGTAATGACGACGAAATCGCCGTAAATAACGTTATGACGGCCGGGCTGGCGATAATTCTCATTATCGACTCCTTAAGTAAGCAGTGAGAAACGAGAGCGGGATAAACTCAGTTGTACATCATCGTTAAGGTGGCCACCGCGTTGGCATGGCCGGGATGAATCTCCGGCGTGTTCTGGTAATAGCGAAAGGTGAGCGGCAGGGTTATCGAGGCGCCAGCCTCAGGGATGGTGCCGACCGGGAAAAAACGATCGAACTGAACGGGCGAGCCGTTATAAAGCACCTGAACGCCGACCCCCTGGGCTACGCCGGTTTCACTGCTTAAGGCCACTACGCCGAGCGTCGGGGAGAGATAACCTTGACTGCTTATTGACGTATTCACGGCGACCTTATCGTCGCACCGCACCGGAATTGACAGGTTTTTTTCGTCGCTGGTGCTGCCTGGACCAGAGAATTGGCCCACCGGAACAGAACCCATGTTGACAGTTAACGACGAGGGGACGGTGCAGCTTACCGCTTTATAAACAATATCTCCGGCATAGCTTATATAGTTAAGGTCTCCCCGATTACCGATACCTATACCGGTATCATATGCACCCATACCGAACTTGGTTTGCGCGACATCGAGAGTCCCGTTCATTACCGTATCCCCCGTTTTTACCAGCGTTAATGTGATCGTATATCCGAAGGTCATGCTGGCGTCGCTGGAGGTGTATCCCAGCGCCTGCGCGCGCGTATCGCAGTCGCTGCCGATACCTCTCACCCTCTGGCCGGCGCTATTTTGCAGCGCAATACCGATGCCTTCGACGCCGGTTTTATAGACCCCCGGAAAACCCGCCACTTCTTCTCCGCTGCCGTAATAGCAGGCGACAATCGGGTGCCCTCGAGTGACATCCGCCCAACCGCTTTGACCCTTGCAATTTCCGCTAAAGGTGAAGACCCGCTGCGTGCCGGGAATATCGCTGCCAACCGGCAGCGTCCGCGATACCGCGATCCGCGCAAGCTGCTGGGTAAACGGCGTGGGCGGGGAGCTGGGACAATAGCCGCTCTCCGCGTGGGCTGCGCTTGCGATGGGAATAACCAGCATAAGGGGGACGTTGACTCGTTTCATATCGTCATGCTCCTGCTATAAACACTGTGCATTAAGGTTGATAATCCCGCCGGCGTTTTGCGTCAGGCTGTAATTCACTCTGCACCGGCCATCAGGGTCGTGACTCCAGCTAACCTCCAGCTGACCCGCGTCTTTTAGCCCTGTCAGATAAACCTGTCCTCCATCGCCTACGATGAAGCTTTTTGGCGTCGGGGAGGCGGGTTCGATAACCGTTGCGCCGAACGGTACCGACGCGCCGTTGCGTTTTCTCAGGGTCATCAGGACCCGTTTACCGAGGCTGGTTTCATAGCTGGCCTTCACCAGCGCGCCGCGCGTGGGGATGACCGTCTGCGTTGCCAGCGCCAGTTCGGCATCATCGGCCAGGGTTTCGGTATTCAGCGTGAGATCGTTTTTGCGATAGGGGCTGAGGTAGGGAACGACGGTATAGCCGAAGCGATCGGTTTTGACGCCTGTCTGTCCAAGCACCGCTACGTTTTGCGCGCCGGGCGCGGCAATCAGCGCCATCGTTTCGCCGAGGGGCTGGCTAAAGGTGAGGCCGTTGCGATGCGCAACGATCCCGCCCTGCAAACCATAGTTAACGCGTTCGCTGTAGCGATCGCGGGCGTAGCCGACGAGGGTCTCGGCGTAAGAGGCGCGCCAGTCGGCATTAATCCCGCTATTGCTTCCCTGGCCCTGAGAACCATAGCCCTGCATGACGCTCCAGCTCAGATTGTTATCGGCCAACAAGGTACCGCCCAGGCTCAGATTATTGGTGGTATTCCCCTGCTTACTGGTATTCATCATGTAGCTAACGTAGGTGGGATGGCCGCCGAATAATTTCTCCAGAGGAATACTCATGGTGAGCGCAAACAGCCCATCGCGGTCGTAGATGCGCCCGGAGCGCTGGCCGTAGCGTTCCGCGGAGTGAATGTTATAGCTGTAGCTCAGACCGAAACTGATGCCTTTATACGAACCGTTGTAGCTCGCGCTATATGACTCCATGCGCTTGTTGGTATCCCAGTAGTCTTCCACGATCGCACTAAGCGCGAGGTTGCCTGGTATCTGAAACAGGTTCTGGCTGACGGTTAACTCGGCGCGGTTGCGTCGGCGTTCCGGCATCACATAGCGCCGTCCGTCGCGCCAGGTATTGAGAACGTCCTGCATATCCCAGTAGCCGCTGGTGGCATAGCGATAGCCCGCGAAGGTGAAGTTAGTCCCGGTCTGCACCAGGTTTTTGCTGTAGCGAATACGCCAGGATTGGCCTTCTTCTCGTGGTCGATTTTTTTGCTGCGACCAGGCCTGGGTGATATCGGTGGATAGGGCGCCAATGGGACCCAGGTTTTTACCTATGCCCAGAGCTAACGCCTGGTATCTTTTACTGAACTGGCCGCCGCCGTATACGGTGTAGCCGGCGGGAAGGCCATAAATCGCCGTGCCGGCGGCCAGCGGAGCTTTATCAATGCCGTTGTCATAGGCGCGGTAAACGCCGGCGGTCATGGCGTATTTTAACCGACCTTCGCGCTGCAGCACCGGGACCGAGGCGTAGGGCACCACGAGGAATTGTTCGCTGCCGTCAGACTCTTTGATGGTAACGTACAGGTCCCCGGAACCGCCGGTGGGGTACATATCGGTGATTTCGAAGCTGCCGGGCGAAACGTAGGTCTGATAAATGATGTATTCGTTTTGCCGGATCGTAACCTGGGCATGGGTGCGAGCAATCCCCCGCACAACGGGGGCATAGCCGCGCAGGCTCTCCGGCAGCATATCGTCATCAGACGCAAGCTGGCCGCCGCGAAACGGAATACTGTCGAAAATATCGGAAGGCGTGGTGCTATCGCCCAGCGTCAGTCGGCTCTTCAGCGTGCGTATATCGCGCTGGGCGTAGGTATAAACGGTATCCCATTTTGTTGAGGTGCCGTTTTCGCCACCCTGATGGCTGCGGTTCCAGGTGGTGTAATTACGCAATCGCCAGGGACCGATATTAAGACCGGGACGTAAATTAATGTACTGCGCGTTTCCGTCACCGTCGTCGCCTTTTTTGTCCCGGTTGTTGGCGCCGCTGACGCTGTAATTAACCAGCGCCGCCGGAATGCCGTCATCCCACCGAGCAGGATCGACCCAGCCGCGCGCGGCGTTGGTAAGGGAGGATTGGGGAAAACTTAACAGCAGCTGCTGGTGCGAGAAACGAAAGTCGGCGCTGGCCTGAGGAATCGCCGACAGCCTTGCGCAGCTGGCATCGGGCTGGCCTAACGTCGGATAACGCTGGATCATGACGCCCCATGAGGCCAAATCGTTCAGGGAGAGACAGGGCTGTAATGCGCTCTGTCCTTGCGCGTTTTGCTGCATGCGGAACTCAACGTCCCGGGTATCCACCTTGCTGTCATTGACATAAATATCCACCCTGTAGCGGCCGGGCTGCTGCCCGCCACGCACCTCGAAGGCGGAGAGATCGGTGGTGGCCAGACCGCCTGCGCCGGTTTCCAGATGGGCGGGGTTGAACCGTTCACGGGCGTAAGCATAGGGGCTTATCACCACAATGAGGGCAACCTGGGTGGCGATAAGGTAAGCTAAATTCAAAGGCGAGTCGCTTAACGTTTTTTTGTTCATCCTGAAAGGCTCCTGAACTGACGGCAATTGCCGCAGCGCAAACCGTCGGCAGCGGCGGGTTAGCGAACCTGCGTGTGGCTTTTACCCACGCCGCCAAAGTCGTTAATGATTTTCCATGACACCAGGCCGGTCACCTTGCCGGGGGTAGCAAACGTGGCTGAGCTCATTGGTGCGACAAAGGTGGCTTCGGTAATGGGATGATTGCCCACCGTGACCTCGTTGAAATTCATGTAAAACGGCGTCGGATTCGATACCGTTAGCCTGCTGCCCGTCTGGCGCCATCGCAGCTTATGGGTTACCTCTTCCGGGATACCCTTCAGCGTGTTGGGGCGATAAATAAGCTTGAGGCGCGTCCTTACGGCGATTTGCAACGTATTCGCGTTTTCCGGGGCGGTATTTGTCGGAATAGCTTTGACGTTTAGCCAATAAAGCGACTCGCGATCGGTTGGGAGCTGGCTGCCGGTATTGACGATCCGCAGCAGGTTTTGCTGATTGCCGTCGAGGCGGAACAGCGGCGGGGTAATAATAAACGGCGGCCTGGCCGGATCGTTATTGTTCGGCTCCACCCACGACTGGATCAGATATGGGCCGGTATCCGAATTGCTGACGCTTAAAGAGGCCTCTTTTTTGCCGCCATCAAAAATCAGTCGCGTGCCGCCAATAGTGACGCCGCCGCTTTCTGTCGCCGCCGCTAATTCGCTCGCCAGCACCAGAAGGAGGAGGGGAAATACTCTATATCCTTTATGCATGATAGCTATTGACTCCACAAATACGAAAAAGGACGGACCGGCCGCTGCCGGTCCGCGGAAATAACGCCAGCGCAAAAGAAATACGCCGACGAAATATCCGTTAGTTGTAATTGAGGGTAAATGTGCTGGTTGAGTTAGCGAACCCTGCGTTTACGGTGTTTGATGTCGCATAATAGCGAGCGACGAAAGCGAGACTATTTCCGCCCGGCTGCAGCGGGTAAGCGGATGAGGCGGTATATAATGGGACGACGACGTTTTTATTATCCATTAATTGGATCCCAACACCTTTAGCTACGCCCGGTTGCTGGGTGAGCGCCAGAATAGTGCCGACGCTGCTATCCGCCGTGCCGTCGAATTTTACCGTGGCCGACTTAGCGGATTTCGGGCAATCTTTCAGCTCAATAATAAATTTGGTTGCCGAGGCCGTGGAGCCCGCGCCGTTGAAGGCTTTGCTGGAGACATTCCCCATCATGACCGTCAGCGGGTTGGTCATATGATTGATCACGGTACAGGCGCTATCGGTGATGGAGCCGTAAAATTCAATACGGCCATCATCCGCGAATGCGGATGCGGACATGACACCGGCTAACAGACCAACAGCAATAAGACTCTTGTTCATAAGATAGTCCTTATATGCAATATAGAAAGGTAATAGCTTCACAGAAATAAATTTCTCATGAGCCTTTATTAATCTGATAGCCAGATGTCATGCTGAAATAGATCCAGTGACGCTGAGATTTATTTCTGCAGAAGACATTTTGTATCAAAGTGTCATGTTTAGTTTTATCTATTTTGTTTATTGATTTTTTAGATATAGATGCCATGGATGGCTATTTTTGCGATATTAAAAACCAATAATTCAGTGGTGTATGGTAAATAATCTGGTGTTTCGGAGGGGGGCGGCTGAGGTTAAGGTTTGCTGGAACATGCGCGCTAGTTGCTAATCTATTGATAATTAATGTTTTTAATTATTCGAGTTACAAAAAACCTTACGGGTTGACAGGGTATTGGTGATTTATTATGTTAGTGACAATCTGATACATTATGTCAAGTAAGAAATATATTGGTTGTCGCGTCACCATATATTTTTAAATCTTGCAGCATTGCTCGCAGTATAAAGCACCGTATGCTGAATATTTCTGTGACCGAGATAATCCTGAATTAGCCGGGTATCCATGCCTTTATCGGCCAGCGAAAAACCGCAGGCGTGGCGCAGCATATGCGGATGGGCCGCAATTCTTAAACCCGCACTTTGGCTATAGTGGCTAATCAGTACGTGGATCCGCTGACGCGATAGCGGCGTTCCTTTTTGCGAAAGAAATAGCCAGTCGCTGTCGCTGTTGCGATAGTTTTTACGCACCGACAGCCATTCACGGATAAACGTCATCTCGCTCGAAAAGAGAGGATGCGTTGTGGAAAACCCATTTTTAAGCCGTTTGACGTAAATTGAGTGGTTATGCAGGTCAAGGTCAGATAGCCGCCAGTGGCGAATTTCGCTAACACGGCAACCGTGAATGAAGCACATCCAGATTAAACAACGATCCCTCTCCGGGTTCGCTCCCTTGTACGCCTCGTTGATGATTTTTTTTATCTCCATTTCGGTGAGATATTTTCGTTTATTCATGTTTAATCTCCTGAACAGCCATGAAATTTTTCCCCTTCCGGTGTGAAGGCGAATGGCTTCGCCCGATGTAAGCGGTCAAATGAACGCGCCGGGTATGATTAAACAGCGGGGTGAGGATAGCAAGACGGATCGGACTGATTCGCTAGGATCGAAACGCGCTTAACAGCGAATGCAACGCGGGCTTTACGGCTTTCGTTATAACTCATCATTCGTTCAACTTACTTTTATAAATTAAAAAAATTTAAACATTTAATGCCTGATAGTTTTACATTATTTTTACAAATACATATAATTCCTTACGTTCTTCGCTCTGTCCGGGAGCGTCCAACCAACATGATATGCGGTATGCGCTTTTATTGGTCTGATAATGCGCTGTTTATATAAGATGTTTTGGTTTTTTCGACTGATGTCGTATGGGGTGAAATATGGACGAACAACAAGGTGGCGGTAGGGGCCTGTTCTTTACCGTTTACCGGGTACTTTTTGCATTACTAAGCTTTGGCACTGGACTCTTTTTCACTATCTGGGGGGGCAAACTCCTCTCTCTCGGCGGCAGCGCCTGGTATCTGTTAGCCGGTCTCGCTTATCTGCTTATCGCCGTCGGCTATCTTGTCCGCAGCCGCTATGTCCTGCCTTTTGCCATTCTGACTTTCCTGTTGACCCTTTGCTGGGCGCTGTATGAAGTGCAGCTCAGCTATTGGGGCCTGATCCCCCGGCTGGTCGTTCCCGCGCTGATGCTGATGCTGGCGCTGTGGCTGGCGGCGACGCTGCCGATCCGGCCTGCGCGCAGACGCTACGCCAACTGGAGCGCCTCGGCGATTTTCCTCCTGCTGCTGGCGACGCTGGTCTCCGCCTTCTACCCGCACGGCGGTATTCATCACGGCGTGGTGAAAGCGAGCGACGCCAGCACGCCGACCCTGGCGTCAAAAAGCGATAACTGGGCGTTTTTCGGTCGCGATGCCTCCGGCACCCGTTTTGCGCCGTACGATGAGATTACGCCGCAAAACGTCAAAAACCTGAAAGTCGCCTGGACGTATCACACCGGCCGCCGGCTAACCGGCGCCGGGATTGGCGTCGATGAAAATACCCCGCTGCAAATTGGCGACACGCTGTACTCCTGTACGCCGCTGAACGTGGTCACGGCGCTGGATGCGGATACCGGGAAAGCGCGCTGGCGTTTTGACCCGCACGCAAGTACCGCCGAACACGTCACCTGTCGCGGGGTCGGCTATTACGATGTACAAAGCGATGATTCGCTGAGCGCAGAAGAGAAGGCCAGCCCGGCGCTGCAGCAGTGCCCGCAGCGTATTCTGGTGTCCACGGTCGACGCCCGTTTGATCGCCCTGAACGCCAAAACCGGCGAACTGTGCGATGACTTCGGCGACCACGGTAGCGTCGATCTGAAACAGGGTATGGACAATACCGAAAACAGCAAACGCTACCACCCGACCTCAACGCCGGTGATTATGGGACATATTGCGGTGCTCGGCGGCTGGGTGCGCGATATCGTGCACGGGGAGCCGTCCGGGGTGGTACGCGCGTTTGACGTACGTAACGGAAACGTGGTGTGGGCGTGGGACGTCGGCCAGCCGGAAAACGTTACCGACCCGCTAAAAGGTCGCGTCTATACCCTCGAAACGCCGAACGTCTGGACGGTGCCGGGCTTTGACAAAGAGCTGAACCTGATTTATCTGCCGACCGGTAACGGTCCGCCGGACTACTGGGGCGGCGATCGCAACGCGGCCAAAGAGAAATACGGATCTTCCGTGGTGGCGGTGGACGCCAGCACCGGCGAGACGAAGTGGGTCTTCCAGACCGTGCATCATGATATCTGGGACTATGACCTGCCGTCGCAGCCGGTACTGTTCCATATGAAAAACGAGCGGGGCGAAGAGGTTCCGGTTCTGATCCAGACCACCAAAACCGGGCAGATTTACGTACTCGACCGGCGTACCGGTAAGCCGGTGACCCGCGTGGAAGAGCAGCCTGTCGCCCATGACGGCGCGGAAGGCGAGCATCTCTCCGCCACCCAGCCGTTCTCCACCGGCATGCCGCAGCTGGGCGTCGAGCCGCTCACCGAGAAATCGATGTGGGGCGTGACGCCGTTCGATCAGCTGATGTGCCGTATCGACTTCAAAGCGTCAACTTATCTTGGCATGTACACGCCGCCGTCAGAGAAGCCGTACATCGAGTGGCCAAGCCTGCTGGGGGGCATGAACTGGGGCGGTATCACTATCGATGAGCGCACAGGAACGCTGTTCGTCAACGATATGCGGATGCCGTTGAGAATGTCGCTGGTGCGCAAAGAGGATATGGCGAAATATAAAGTCTCCACCGACGAGGTGCCCGGCTTTATGGGAACCGTGCGGCCGCAAATTGCCGGGCCATACGGCGGCGTGCGGATCGATATTTTGCAGTCGGCGCTGGGCGTTCCCTGTAATACCCCGCCGTTTGGCACCATGAGCGCCATTGACCTCAACACTCGCCAGCTGTTGTGGCAGGTGCCGATGGGGTCGGTGGAGGATACCGGTCCGCTGGGGCTGAAAACGCACATGCATATCCCGCTGGGCATGCCGACGCTGGGCGGCCCGACGTCAACCGCTTCCGGACTGGTGTTCTTCGCGGGAACTCAGGATAACTACCTGCGCGCGCTGGATTCCGCCACCGGTAAAGAGCTGTGGCGCGCTCGTCTGCCGGTTGGGGCAGTGGCGGCGCCGCTGATCTATAAATCACCGAAAAGCGGTAAAGAGTACGTGGTGATCTCCGCCGGGGGCGCCAGCCACTCGCCGGACGTGGGCGATGATATTATTGCCTTCGCGCTGGAAGAGTAGCCGCAGCCGTTTCGCTTTTGCGCAAGTAACCGCCCCTGAGGGCGGTTTTTTTATGGTCTGAAGCCTGGCCGGCGCTAAACCGCGTGACAGGCGACGTGGTGGCCGTCGGCGACCTCCCTTAATAGTGGAATATCGCGACGGCAGCGGTCGCTGGCCTGCGGGCAGCGGGAGGAAAAGCGACAGCCGGAAGGCGGCCGGGACGGGTCGGGAATTTCACCTTGCACCACCGCGACCGGCTCGCTGTCCGGATCGAGGGTCGGTACCGCCGCCAGCAGCGCCCGGGTGTAGGGATGCAAAGGCCGGCTGAATAGCGCATCGCGGCTGGCGGTCTCCACCAGCTGCCCGAGATACATCACCGCCACGTCATCGCAGAGATGTTCTACCACCCCGAGATCGTGGGAGATAAACAAAAACGTCACCCCATGATCGTCGCGCAGATCGGAAAACAGATTAATAATCTGCGCCTGAATCGACACATCGAGGGCCGAAATCGGCTCATCGGCAATAATAAAATCCGGGTTTAAGATCAGCGCCCGGGCAATGCCGATGCGCTGACGCTGGCCGCCGGAAAATTCGTGCGGGAAGCGGTTGTAATGCTGCGGCGCCAGCCCGCAGATGCGCATCACCTCAAGGGTTTTATCATACAGCTCCGCCCGGCGACAGAGCTTGTGCTCCAGCATCGCCTCGCCAATAGCGTCGCCGATGCGAATGCGCGGGTTTAACGAACTGTAGGGGTCCTGAAACACCAGCTGGATTTTAGGCCGCAGCGCGCGCATTGCCCGCGGCGGCAGTTCGGCAAGTTCCTGACCGCGAAACTTGACGCTGCCGGCGGTCTTCTCATACAGCCCCAGCAGCGTGCGGCCAACGGTGGTTTTCCCGCTGCCGGATTCGCCCACCAGGCCAAAAATCGTTCCCCGGCGAATCTTAAAGCTCACGCCATCCACCGCCCGCAGCACGCCGGTCTGCTGACCGAACAGCCCATCGCGCAGCGGGAAGTGTTTTTTCAGCCCATCCACTTCAATCACGTATTCATGACTCATGTCACGGCCTCCGAAAGTTCACTGTAAAAGCAGGCGGCCTGCCGGTCTTGCCCTGACAGCGGCGGAATGCTCTGTCGGCAGCGCGCGGTGGCTTTTGTGCAGCGCTCGGCAAAGGCGCATCCGGCGGGAAGGGCGGCGAGGTCCGGCACCTGGCCGGGGATTGAATAGAGGCGTCGGCGCCGCGCCCCCGGCACCGGCCGCGAGGCAATCAGCCCCTGAGTATAGGGATGCTGCGGGTGACGCAGAATCGCGGCGGTCGCGCCCTGCTCGACGATACGCCCGGCGTACATCACCACAACGTGCTCGGCCATCTGCGCGATAACCCCGAGATCGTGGGTAATCAGCATCATCGCCATCCGGTTGGCCCGCGCCTGGTCGCGCAGCAGGCGCAGGATCTGCGCCTGCACGGTGACGTCCAGGGCGGTTGTCGGCTCATCGGCAATCAGCAGCTTCGGCTGGCAGCTCAGCGCCATGGCAATCATCACCCGCTGCAGCATGCCGCCGGAAAGCTGATGCGGATAGCTGGCCATCAGGCTCTCCGCGCGCGCCAGCCCGACATCCGTCAGGCGCTGGGTAGCGTGCTGCCATGCGGCCTTCGGCGGCTCGCCGCGGTGGCGAATCAGCGGTTCGCAGAGCTGCTCGCCGACGGTGAGTACCGGATTCAGGGCGCTCATCGGCTCCTGAAAAATCATCGCCAGCTGATTGCCGCGCAGGTCGGCCATACGGGCGTTTTTCAGCCGCAGCAGGTCCTGGCCCTCAAAAAGAATTTCCCCGCCGTCAATGCGCGCCGCCTGCGGTGGCAGCAGGTCCATTAACGACATGGCGGTGACGCTTTTGCCGCAGCCGGATTCGCCGACCACGCCAACGGTCTGCCCGGCGCGAATAGTGAACGACACATCCTGTACCGCGCGCACCCGGTTTTTGTCGGCGGCAAAAGAGACCGAAAGCTGATTAAAGGTGATTAATGCGCGACTCATTTCAGCCTCTGTTTCATTTTAGGGTCCATGGCGTCGCGCAGGCCGTCGCCCAGCACGTTGATGGCGATGACGGTGATAAAAATGGCGATCCCCGGCGGCATCCACAGCCAGGGGCGGCGCTGAAAGTCGATCAGGCTGTTGGCGGCGTCCATCATATTGCCCCACGACGGCGTCGGCGGCACAACGCCAAGCCCGAGGTAGCTGAGCGCCGACTCGCTGAGGATAGCGTTCGCCACCGCCATGGTCGCCATCACCACCAGAATCGGTACCGTATTCGGCAGCAGATGGCCAAACAGACGGCGTCGCGCCGACAGTCCCAGCACCTGGGTCGCCAGCATAAAGTCGCGCTCGCGCAGGGAGAGGCACTGCCCGCGTACCAGCCGCGCCAGCTTCGGCCACTCCAGCAGGCTCAGCATAATCACCACCATATAGATGCGTGAGTCCGGCGAGAAATCGAGCTCCGAGAGCATCGCGCCCGCGACAATCAGCAGCGGCAGGCCGGGGATAGTCATCACCAGATCGGCAAAACGCATAATAAGTTTATCGGTCAGGCCGCCGGCGTAGCCCGACAGCGCGCCGAGCAGATAGCCAAGGGTGACCGACAGCAGCATGGTCAGCAGGCCGATAATCAGCGAAATGCGCCCGGCCAGCAGCAGGCGGGTGTAAATATCGCGACCGAGAAAGTCGGTACCCAGCCAGTGTTCCGCGCCGGGCGGCCTGTTAATCATCAGCGCGTCGGTGGCATCGTCTTTCCACGGTGACCACAGCGGCCCCAGTATGCACCAGAGGGCCATTACGACCAGCAGCAGCAGGCACAGCATCGCCAGGCGATTGCGGCGCAGCGCCTGCCAGGCCTGACGCCAGGGGGATGGGGTCACCTGCGCCAGCGCCGGGATTTCCGCCTTGCGCAGGCGTCGGTTAGCAGAAAACAGAGAGCTGAGCATCAGGACCTCACGCGAATGCGCGGGTCGACCCACGCGTAAAGCACATCGGCAATCAGGTTGCCAAGAATGGTCAGCACCGCCAGAAACAGGGTAAAGCCCATTAACACCGGGTAGTCGCGGGCGGCCAGCGAATCGATATGAATATGCCCGGCCCCCGGCCAGTTAAACACTTTTTCGGTAATGATCGCCCCGGAGAACAGCCCCGGCAGCTCGAAGCCGAGCAGGGTGATGATCGGCAGCAGGGCGTTACGCAGGGCGTGCTTCAGGATAACCGTGCGTTCGCGCAGCCCTTTCGCGCGGGCGGTGCGGATAAAATCCATTTTCACCACGTCGAGCATGCTGGCGCGAAAATAGCGGGTCAGGCTGCCCGCCTGGAGCATCACCAGCGCCAGTACCGGCAGCACCAGATGGGCGGCGAGCTGCAGAACATACTCCCAGCCGCTGTCGTCGCTGCCGGTATTGGTCATGCCGCCCACCGGTAGCCAGTGCAGGTCGACGGCGAACCACTTGATGAGCAGCAGACAGAGAAAAAAGGTCGGGAACGACATGGCGGCGAACACCGCGACGCTCACCAGATGATCGAACGCAGAATTGGGCTTCAGCGCTGAGACCACGCCCACCGTCAGGCCAATTCCCCAGTAAAACACCAGCGCCACGCTGGCCAGCAGGAAGGAGTTCCAGATGTACTGGTTGAGCAGCTGGCTGACCGGGATCTGGTACTGCAGCGAAAACCCGAGATCGCCGCGCAGCAGCTGGCCGAGCCAGTGGATATAGCGGGTGAGCAGCGGCTGATCCAGGCCGTAAATGGCTTTCAGTTCGGCGGCGCGGGCGGCGGTGAGGGTGATATTGCCGTCGATAAAATCGCCCGGCGTTTTGGCAAACAGCATAAAGATAATCAAGGAGGCCAGCAGCAGCATCGGCAGCGTTTGCAGCAGCCGTCTCAGGATGAAATTTCTCATGACATTCTCACGTCAGCCGCCGGTCATCCCGGCGGCCGGGGATTTACTTAACGATTTTGACATCCGGCAGGCTGCCGGTCAGGCCGTTGTAGATATCCGGTTTGAAGCCGGTGACCCGGGCGCTGCTCGCCGAGAGAATTTCACGGTAGCCGAGAAGGATCACCGGCGGGTCCTGCGCCAGTACCTGATACAGCTGGTGGTAGATAGGCTTACGTTTCTCGACCTCGAGTACCGAGTTACCTTCGGTAATCAGCTTATCGACCTGCGGGTTGTTATAGCCGGACTCTTTCGCTTCCGCGCTGTAAAAATCCCACACGCCATCATGCGGGTCGTTAAGGGTACTGGTGCTGAACGACGCCAGATCGTAATTACCCGACTTACGCTGCGCCATCAGGGCGTTGAAATCGACGACCTGCGGTTTTAACAGGACGCCGATCTGCTGCCAGTTCTCTTTGGCGATGGGGATCAGCGCATCGTTGAGCACTTTCTTGCTCACCAGCAGCGTTAACTCCAGGCGTTTGCCCTCTTTGACGCGGATACCGTCCGGCCCCGGTTTCCAGCCGGCTTCGTCAAGCAGCTTTTTCGCCTGCGCCGGGTCATAGTGATACGGGTTCACCCCCTCGGCGTTCCATGCCCAGGAGATCGGCGCGATAGGCTCAATCGCCACCTTGCCGTAGCCCTGGTAGACCACATCAATCAGCTTCTGACGGTCGAGGCCGTAAATCAGCGCCTGGCGTACCTTCACGTCCTTCAGCGCCGGGCGGCGGACGTTAAATTCCACCTGACTGTAGTCGCTGGAGCCGTAAAGGTTGATGTTGGCAAAGCCGAGCATTTTCAGCTGTTCGATATCGTCAGGACGCGAGGTAAAGGCGTCATAGTCGGTTTCGCCCGTCTGGAAGAGCTGGAAGTTGGTTGACGGGTTGGTCACGCGATAGATAAAGCGCGGAGTGGGCGGCGTACCGCGATAAAAATGGCTGTTGGCGTGGAAACGAATCTCCTGGCCGGGGATGTATTTGTCGTAAACGTAGGGACCGTTGCCCAGCGGTTTGCCGTGCAGGGTGCGCAGATAGTCGAGATTGCCGCGCTGGTAGCCTTTGCCGTAATAGGCTCTGGAGAGTACCGGACCGCCAATTTTTGCCAGCGTCGTCGCGCCCGGCTGGGTGGTGGTCACCTGCAGCGTTAAGGGGTCAAGCACTTTCAAACCGCTGACGCTATCGGCTTTCGCCGCTTTGTACTCCGCGCCGCCGGCAATATTGGCGAGCGTGATATCGGTATCGCCGTCGTATTTCGGATCCAGCAGCACGGTAAGGGTAAAGGCGACATCGTCGGCGGTCAGCGGCGAACCGTCGCTAAAGGTCAGGTTGGGGCGCAGCTTGATGGTGTAGACCTTGTTATCCGGACTCACCGTCCAGCTTTCGGCGAGACCCGGCACCAGATTGCCGTGGCTGTCCCAGTCGATAAGGCGAGAGAAAATCACGTTGGTGACGTTCTCATCCCAGCCGTTGACGAAGAAGTAGGGGTTAAAAATGCCCTGCGGCTCGGAGATGCCGGCCACGACGGTATCTTTGCGCAGCTTCGCGGCCGCGGGGATCTGGCTGGCATCGCTGGCCGGGGTGATCCCTTCTTTTAAAATGTCGTCGGCGATGGCGACCGAAGAAAATGCCACCGCGCCGCCGAGCAACGCGATTTTCAGAGCAAGCGCGAACCGCGTCTGTTTGGTTTTTAACCTGTGCAGTAGTCTTGACAAAAGTGCTCCCTCATCAAAGAATTGCGTAAAATATTTACAAATCATGACGAAAGATAAGAGGCGCACCGCGCCCTGTCTAACACCGAAAAGCTATGGCTTATAGCGATTTAGCATTAGCAATAATTCAGCATTAATCTGTCATTTTTGCGCTAAGCGCCAGCATTCTCTGCTGTTTACGGGGTGAAGGGCTGCCATCCGGCCGCAATGCCGCGGTAAGCAGTATGTAGTGTGCAGCGATCGCGGGCAGCCCCGTGACGTAAGCCAAATGTTTATCGCGTCTGCCAGAGGGTCTCCGGCTCGGCGAAACCCTCTTCGACCCGGGCAAAGAAGCGGCTGGCGTGCAGGCCGTCAACAAAGGCGTGATTGAATTTGCCCGCCACCGGGATAATGCCGTTTTTCAGCTTGCCCCAGGTGAGGGCGGGCACCGCCGCGCCGACGTAATACTCCGCGTGGGTGATGGCGCTGAAATGCAGCCACGGCAGGCAGCTGGCGCAGAAGAAATTCTCGCCGTTGACGATAAGCGGCGCCGGCGCGGTATGTTTCGCCGCTTCAATGTTCGGCGTGGCGGCATGGCTGAAGGCGGCAAAATCGGCGGCGTTGTCGCACCAGACCTGGCGAAAGCCTTCCTGGGCGGTCATCACCGGCGTCATTACCGCCAGCTGGTCATATTCGATAATATCGTCGCCCAGCAGCCGCTGTTTCAGCTGCGGCACCCCGTTCGCCGCGCGAACCAGGGCGTAGAGCGCCAGCTGGAAAAACGAGACGCCGCGATCTTTCGCGCACTCATATAGCCGCTGCGCCTCGACAGGAACGCAGAGATTAAAGCTGGGGTTGGCAAAACCGCGATAAAAATCAAAATGATCTTTTCGCGGCCAGTTTTGTTTGTCGATTACGCGATAGTTGGCCACGGGCGTCTCCTGTTGAGTCAGTGCCTGATACTATGCGACGATTTCAATCAGGTTGCCATCGGGGTCTTTAATCACCGCTTCATAATAGCCATCGCCGGTGGTCCGCGGCGGCGAGACCAGAATCCCCTGCGCAGCGGCGCGGTTTGCCAGCATATCCACCTTTTCAGCGCCGCCAACGGTAATCGCCAGGTGTACCCAGCCGGTGTGGTTGTTATCCGCCGTCTGCGCGACAAGCCCCGGCTTGGTCATCAGCTCAATGGCAATGCCGTCGCCAATCTTGACAAAAAAGGACTCAAAGCCCGGGTTGGTTTGGCTGCAGTACTTCTCATTAATCTCGCCGTCGAAGAAGGCCACCCAAAAGCGGGCCTGTTGCTCAAGCTGGCGGGTCCATAGGGCGATGTGGGCAATTTTCATAGCAAACCTCTTTATAGGGTGTATTGACAGTCAGGGGCTGAATGCACGATCATGCACTTTGTTGCTCGATAAAGATTTTATCAGGAGTTATTTGTGCTCGATTATGCTGCTTTTCCTAAACAACGACAAGCGCTTATTTGCCAGATCCTGCAGGAGAACGGCAGGGTGGTTTGCGCCGAACTCGCCAGCCGGCTTAACGTCTCCGAGCATACTATTCGCCGTGATTTACATGAACTTAGCCGCGAAGGGTACTGTAAAAAGGTCTACGGCGGCGCGGTGATGACCCTGCCGGAGGCGGGAGACTATAGCGAGCGCAAAGAAAAAAATACGGCGACAAAAAGCAGGATCGCGCAGAAGTGCGCAAAGCTGGTGAAGCCCGGCGGCTGCATTTTTATCGATACCGGCACCACCAACCTGGCGATGGCGGAAGCGCTGCCGGCGGAGCTGGCGTTAACGGTGGTCACGAATTCTCCCGAGATCGCTGCCGTACTGCTCAAAAAACCGCTGTATGACGTGGTGATGCTTGGCGGTCAGATCCAGCGGGCCAGCGGCGGCTGCGTGGGCGCCTCCGCCGTGGCGCAGATTCAGGGCATGCTCTTCGATCAGGGATTTATCGGCGGCTGCGCCATGGCGCCTGAGTCAGGTCTGACGGGCTTTGACTACGCCGACTGTGAATTCAAAAAAGCGGTGATAAAACAGTGCAGCGAAATCATCGTCGGCCTGACCTCGGACAAAATCCCGGCGGTGGCGCGCTTTGTGGTGGTCGAAAGCAGCGCCATTGACGTGCTGGTGGTCGAGGAGAATATCAGTCGCGAATATCGCGACGCGTTTAGCGAACACGATATTCGTATTTATACCGTTTAAACGGTTTGCTGGCCTACTTTGACAGCGAAGTGGCAATCAGGCGCAGGCCGAGCGCGCCCAGCACCGTGGCGGTGACGATATCGATCTTACGCTTCATGCGCAGGTAGACGCTGCGCGGTCGCGCGGAAGAGAGCACCAGGGCTACCAGCGAATACCAGCTGACGTCAATCAGGAAGCTCATCAGCGGCACGATATAGTAAAAGGCCAGCGGGATGCGCTCCGGCAGCAGGGCGGTAAAAATAGAGGCGAACACCAGCGCCGTTTTTGGGTTGCTGAGCTGGGTATAGAGGCCATCGCGGAAGGTTTTCAGCAGGGAATGTTCCGCCGCCATGCCGCCTGCCGCAAAATCCATCGGCCGCGCCGCGCCGCGGTAGATTTTATACCCCAGCCAGAGCAGATAGAGGCCGCCCGCGACCTTCAGGCCAATAAACATTTCCGGCACCGCGGTCAGCACTTTTTGCAGCCCCATCATGGCCATAATCGAAAAGATAGCCGCCCCCGTCCCGGTTCCCAGCGCGGTGACCAGACCATGCATCCTTGAGCGCGCAACGGCGTTGCGGGCCACGTAAATAAAGCTTGGGCCGGGGCTGATCACGCCCATAATGAGTACGGCGGCAATGGCCATCAGGCTGGATAAAAACATAAACGCTCCTGGTTGATGTTGAGCGCTAAAGTCGCATCCGGCTCCCGCTCATGATTGTTTCACCGTCAAAAAATAAACAATCTTTAGCGTGCTGTCACCCGACTTTACGGCGCGATGTTTCATCGCCTGTTCGAATAACGATTCCCATTTCGCGCGTCGGTGATAAACTGGCTAAATGTGATCTTTGTCATATCGTCATCAAAACAGAGAAAAGAGACACTGCTATGCAACATATCATTGAGGGCTTCCTCAACTTCCAGAAAGAGATTTTCCCGCAACGTAAAGAGCTCTTCCGCAGCCTGGCCTCCAGCCAAAATCCTAAAGCGCTGTTTATCTCTTGTTCCGATAGCCGCCTGGTGCCGGAGCTGGTGACCCAGCAGGAGCCGGGCCAGCTGTTTGTGATCCGTAACGCCGGGAATATCGTGCCCTCTTTCGGTCCTGAGCCGGGCGGGGTTTCCGCGACGATCGAGTATGCCGTCGTGGCCCTGGGCGTGACCGATATCGTCATTTGCGGCCACTCCAACTGCGGCGCGATGAAAGCCATCGCCACCTGTCAGTGCCTGGACCCCATGCCTGCCGTGTCCCACTGGCTGCGCTACTCCGATGCGGCGAAAGCCGTCGTGGAGAAGAAAACCTGGGCCAACGAGACCGATAAAGTCAACGGTATGGTGCAGGAAAACGTTATCGCCCAGCTGAACAATATTAAAACCCACCCGTCGGTTGCCGTGGGTCTGCGGGATAGCACGTTGCGTCTGCACGGCTGGTTCTACGATATTGAAAGCGGTGACATTCGCGCGCTGGATAAAAACAGCAAAACCTTTGTGTCGCTGTCGGAAAACCCTGACGTTTATTTCGAATAAACTTCTCTTTCAGGGCACGGAAGCCCTGAGATGCCCACCTCCTGCCATAAATTTCCTGTCTGCCATACTCATTACGGCTTCCTGAATGATTTCTTAAGGAGAAGTGATGATTAAGCTGTGCGCAACCTGCGGGACGTCTTATGACGATCGCGGCAACACCCTGAACCATTGTCGTATCTGTGAGGATGAACGCCAGTACGTCCCGGCCAGCGGGCAGGTCTGGATCAAGCCAGACGATCTGACCGAGACGCATACGAATACGTGGCAGCAGCATAACGATCGGCTGTTGAGCGTCAGGACGGTACCGAAATTTGCAATCGATCAGCGCGCGTTTCTGCTGCTAACGCCGCAGGGGAATATTCTCTGGGACTGCATCGCCAATCTTGATGCCGCCAGCAAAACGCTGATTACCGCCCTGGGCGGGATAAACGCGATCGCCATCTCCCATCCTCATTACTACACCACGATGCAGGACTGGGCCGACGCCTTTAATGCGCGAATTTATCTCCACGCCAGCGATCGCGAATGGATTATGCGCGATAGCCCGGCCATCACGCTATGGGAAGGAGATGCGCTGGAGATCCTCCCGGCGGTGCGGCTGCTGCGCCTGGGCGGTCATTTCGCCGGAGGAACCGTTCTGCACTGGGCGAAAGATGACGGTATTATGCTGGCGGGCGATATTATCCAGGTGACGCCGGGGGGGTGCGCCGTTTCGTTTATGTGGAGCTATCCCAATTTGCTGCCGTTGGCGGCCGCCAGCGTGGAGAAGATCGTTGAACGTCTGGGCGATACGCCTTTCGGGGCGCTGTACGGCGCCTTTAAGGGGCAGAACGTCCCCAAAAATGCCCGGCAGATCGTTTTAGACTCAGCGCAGAAATACCTCGCCTGTCTTAAGACGACGGCGCACCGCTGAGGGCGCGCCGCCGCGAGGGATTTACAGCACGCCGTCGCCGCCGTCGGAGCACCACACCTGGCCGGAGGTGAAGGAGCAGGCATCAGAGGCAAGGGTAACGTACAGCGGCGCAATCTCCACCGGCTGCCCGGGACGCCCCAGCGGCGTATCGGCACCGAACTGACGCACCTTCTCATCCGGCTGGCCGCCGCTTGACTGCAGCACCGTCCAGTAGGGGCCGGGGGCGACCGCGTTTACCCGGATACCCTTCGGCCCCAGCTGTTTGGCCAGCGATTTCGTGAACGCCACCAGGCAGGCTTTGGTTTGCGCGTAGTCCAGCAGGATGGGGCTCGGCTTAAAGGCCTGGACGGATGAAGTATTAATAATCGCGCTGTGTTCTTTAAGATGACGCAGGGCGGCTTTGGTGATCCAGAAGGCCGCATAAACGTTGGTTTTGAAGGTGGCGTCAAAGTCGGCGGTGGTGAGTTCTTCCAGTGATTCGCAATATTGCTGGCGTCCGGCGTTATTGACCAGAATATCCAGCCCGCCGAGTTCGCTGGCGGCCTGTTCCACCAGGGTTTCGCAGAAGGATTCGTCGCGCACATCTCCCGGAATCGCGACGGCTTTACGTCCTTCGGCCTGAATCAGGGCAACTACGGTTTCCGCATCGGACTCCTCTTCCGGCAGATAGTTTATCGCCACATCGGCGCCTTCGCGGGCGAAGGCGATCGCGACCGCGCGCCCAATCCCGGAATCGCCGCCGGTAATCAGGGCGCGCTTACCGGCGAGCCGACCGGAACCGACATAGCTCAGCTCACCGTGATCCGGCTGCGGCTTCATCTCTTCGGCAAGACCCGGCGGCGATTGCGGCTGGTCAACAAAGGGGGGACGGGGATACTTCTCGGTATTGTTAGCGTTGTCGCTCATACTGACCTCCTCGTGTTAAAAGAGTAAGCGTAGTTGCCTGGTCAGCCTGCCGTGGAATATTGAAGAATAATTGAACGGCTTCGCTTTTATAATTTTGGCGCTTTGATTCCTCTCCCAACGGTAATTTACTGATTGCCGGGAAACTTTTCAAAATGAGAGGCGCCAGCAGCGTTTGGCATTTTAGGATTATTCTATCGCAAGCCTGACGGTATATTTAGCGCCTTTTTAATGCTGCCCGGTGCGCATATTTACGCGGGCGGTGAAGTCGTTAAAAATATTTCCCGGGCGATTCATCAGGTACGGAACTTGTGAAAATGAACATCAGCAACCAGACTTATTAAGACAAGACAAAAATATGCCGGAGGTATGATTGATGAAAAAATTACTGTCCGTTATTTTCTGTGCGCTAATGGCTCAGGGCGTTTATGCCGCGGATGACGGGGGATTTAAAAAAGATGCCGCTCCGCCGCCACCGCATAAAATTGACGATGGCTACCGCGGGACGGAGGACGGACGAATTATGACCGTGCGCCAGGCCCTGGAAATGCACGATGGGGCAACCATCTCATTACGCGGCAATCTTATCGAGCAGCACGGTAACGACCGCTACAGCTTTCGCGATAAAACCGACACCATCGCAGTGATTATCCCCGCCGCGGTTTTTGATGGCCGCGAAGTGAAGCCCGATCAGATGATCAGCATCAACGGCAGCCTCGATAAAAAAATGACGCCGCCGGTAGTGCGGGTGGACCGGATCCAGAAATAACCGCTCAAGCAGGAGGAATTGATGTTCGTACAGCATCCAGCCGACCCGGATAAGCGGGGCCGTCATCCGTCGAAAGAGGACCCGCGCGAGCAGGGGGAAGTGCCGCGTAAAAGAGACGACAGCGAAGATCATAAAAAAGATCCCTGGCATCCCCAGCCTGAAAAGCGTTAACAATAGCCGCCCGTCAACGGGCGGCTATTTTTCTTTCCTACAGATCGAGCGGGGACAAACGCCTGCGCGAGCGGCTTGCCGGCTGGGATATCGCTTTCGCTATCACCGCGCCGATCTCCGCGCAGGCGGTGATACCCTGAACGAAAGGCTGGTCGTGCATCAGCCAGGGAATGGCGGCGAACGCGATGCGCCCGCGTACTTCGGGTGGTTCCCGCAACGTATAGTCGTCTCCGACCTCAGGAATCTCTTCTCCGGTCGCCAGCAGCTGCTCCCTTAAATGCGGGAAGGGAAGATCTTTATTTTTCAGAGGCTTTTGCCCTCTGGCATCAATAAACACATCAAACGTATAGCGATTTTGTTCGCTGGTAATCACCGTTTTTTCCTGCTCTACCGCCATCTCATAGTCATGCCCTAAGGCGAGAATACTTATGACGCCCGCTTCGCGCAGCGCCAGCAGCCGGCGGATAGACTCCGAAGGAATGGCGGCATAGCAGTCGATAAAGACCCGCGCAAGGCCATTTTTGAAACGCTCCCGGTCATGGTCATTAAGGTGAGGCACCATCGCCTGAACGGCTTCATGCAGCCGCAGGATCGCGTAGCGCCAGGGAACCGTATATCGTGCGCGCTTGTTGCGCTCAACTTCTTCAAGGTTATCCAGCGCCCAGTGGAACGGATTATGCTGCTGGCGTTTAGCAAACCACGCCTCGCTAAAGCTGTCGGCGTTAAGGCTGTGAAGGGCGATATTTTCGCTCCATAGGGGGTCGGCAAGCGTGATTTCCTGCGCCACCAGCTCAAAGACGCGATCGAGCAGACCGTCGCTGCCCGCGGCGATGGCTTGTTCCATCGCGCTTTCGCTGACGATGCTCAGCGGCTCCCAGGGAATGGGGCAGTAAAAATCCGCTTCCGGCAAAATGCCGGAGCGCGACATCAGCACGATGCTTAGCGCCTCGCTTGCCTCGTCCAGCCTGAAGGCGAGGGCGTCATCGTCAGACCCGATAAACCGACCGTGCTGGACGGCGACGGCCATCGCGGCGTCAATTCCGCTTAGCGAGGTGCCCATAATGCCCACCCGGCAGGGGGGAATGCTGGCCTCCATGAGGCCAGACCACGGGCTGGGAAACCAGGTGCGGGTCGACTCTTCTTCATCGGGCCAGACGTGTCCGGTGGCGATCACCGCGAGGTCAAAGGCTTCAGCGACCGGCTCATCCTCGACCCACAGTCTGACCCCTTCTTCGGTCGCCTGCAGGTCGCTGACCCGGCAGGACTCATTGACCCGGATGCGAAAGCCCTGCTCCCTGGCCTCTCCGACCAGCGCAAGAAACTGGTCGTGAAAGTATTCACCCAGCAGGATGCGCGGTAAAAATTGACGATCGTGCAAAGCGTCATAATCCACGCCATAGCGCGCAAGGCGGGTCCGGCTCTGGGCTTTCAGCCAGTCGAGATAGGTGCTCTGAATGGGGGGGATTTCAATGCTGGCGATATTGGCCAGCATCATGCGCGAATTCTCTTCATCGCTGTAGGGCATGCCCACGCCCGCTTCCTCGGCCTGCTCGTAAATTGACACGTCCAGCGGCTCGCCCTGTTTGAGTAGTGAGAACAGGGTATAAATTCCGGTTGGACCTGCGCCGATAATGGCAATTTTCTTCATAATGACTGACCCGCCGTTGTTGTTATCACATTTGTTGTCGGTGGCCTTCCGCCAGTTGAAAAGCTCCACGATAGATCATTTCCGGGTAACGGAAATCTGGCCCAATAATTGTGGTTCAAAATGAGGAAGAGGGCCAATTGCTGGCGCGCCTCTTCCTCGGGGTATACATATTAACGACTTAACAGGCTGGATAACGCAGATGACAAAAAGCTGATGGGGATTGACCCCACCAGGATTCAGATGATTGATCGTCCCAATGAAACCGGGTGACACCATCGGGTTTTGTATTCACCTGACATCATGCCATATGAGTAGTACAGATTCAGATTATTCTCGGCGGCTTCTTGGTATAGTGCGGTGAGATTTTTCCACATGAGCATAGTCCCCAGGGAACCGGCATTGATATCTTTTCGATAACCGATATTGATGAAGTCCACAAACATTACGCCGTATGACAGATGCTGATGCTGCTCAACGAATAACAAGCGAGATGTCGCGTTTTGCTATTAATCCGGCTTTGGCGCGTCGAACTTGACATATTAAGCCGGGTTGCTATTTCTTAAACTGGCGCCCGATAATAAGCGCAACGGTGAGGTGAAAAATGGCAAGTGAAAAAGAGAGGCTGCCCGGGATTAAAGAGAACGATTTTTTTCTTAATTTTGAATGCGCTGCCCGCCAGATAGGCCTCGGAATATTATTGGCGATCATACTGGCAGCCCTTTTGGGACTCTTTTCTGGAGGATATTTTAGCACTGCCGAAAAAACAACTGCGCAGCGCAATTTAACGGTGGCCTATGACCGCTTCGGTCGTTTGCAAACTGAATTCAGGCTAAAGATTACCGCCCATCCGCGGGTCGCGGATAAATATATTTTTAGCCTTGGCGGTGATTTTACCTCTTCTTTTGAACCTGGCAGTATCTGGCCCCGGCCAGACAGGATGTACAGTCAGAACGACCGGCTCTTTCTGGTCTATAATGATCTGAAAAGCATGCACAATTTTTCTATATGGCTCTACGTTACTCCAACCCGCCCCGGTAAGTTGAACCACTCTTTGCAGCTAAACGGCGAACCCGAAATCCGCTTCTGGCAATTTATTTATCCTTAGGAGGATGCGATGGAGATGGTCTTGCGTGCGTTAGCGATATATTTAATTTTGCTGGTGGTATTTAAAATCGCCGGCCGCCGGGCGCTATTACAAATGACCAGCTTTGATCTGATTTTATTACTTATTATCAGTGAGGCTACCCAGCAGGCGCTGCTGGGGAACGATTTTTCGGTGACCGGCGCAATGCTGACGATTATGACGCTGGTGGTCGTGGATATGCTTTTCGGATTAATGAAGAAATATACCGCTGGCGCAGAGTCAGCGCTTGATGGTTGCCCGGTGATTTTAGTCGAAAATGGCGTGCCGTTAATTGACAAGCTGAAAAAAGTGGACGTCTCCTGTGATGATATTCTGGTCGCCGCGCGGCAGAATCAGGGTATTACGGAATTAAGTAAAATCAAATATGCCATACTGGAACGGAATGGCCACATTTCTATTATTCCTGCTGAGAGTTAAAAAGGTCTTTTTATGTCAAATAACCCTTATAACCAGGCGAAAACCACCGGCGAGCTGACTAAACAGGTCGCCAGCGCGCTGATTGACCGTCGTTTACGCTTAACCACCGCGGAATCCTGCACCGGCGGTAGCCTGGCGGCAGCGCTGTGCGCGGAAGCGGATACGGCCGCATTCTACGATATTGGCTTAATCACTTTTAGCGATCGGGCGAAACAGCAGCTTCTCGACGTCAACGCCTCAACGCTGGAAAAATATAGCGCCGTCAGTCGGCAGACCGTTGAAGAGATGTCCACCGGCGCGCTGGCGCGTTCCGGGGCGGATATCAGTATCGCCATTAGCGGATATGCGGGGCCGGACGGCGGCGATGACGGGACGCCTGCGGGGACCGTCTGGTTCGCGTGGAACTTTCGCGGCAGTATCGACGCGCATAAAACGCTGTTTTCCGGCGAGTGCCAGGATGTTGTGGAGAAAGCCGTACGCTATTCACTGGCGATGCTCATCGAGAAACTGCCCGGCTGGCAGAGCGCATAACGCTTTTATTGTGGAGGTTTATATGGCAGTCATGGCGATCACTGGCGGTACTGCGGGAGTCGGTAAAGCAACGGCCCTGCGCTTTGCGCGGGTAGGCTATGACGTCGGCATTATTGCCCGCGATGGCCGAAGCCTTGAGGCGACGAAGCAGGAGCTCCTTCGTTGCGGCGTTCGGGTGCATACCGTGCAGGCCGATGTGGCAAATGCCGATGCGCTCTTGACCGCCGCCGGCGAAATCGAAAATCGGCTCGGGGCTATCGAGGTATGGGTCAATAACGCGATGTGTGCGGTGCTGGCGCCTTTCAGAGCGATGACCCACGACGAATTTAGACGGGTAACCGAGGTCACCTACCTCGGCTACGTCAACGGGACTCGCGCCGCGCTGGCGCTGATGACGCCCCGGGATCGCGGAGTGATTATCCAGGTTGGCTCCGCGCTCGCCTATCGCTCCATTCCGCTACAGTCAGCCTACTGCGGGGCAAAGGCCGCGATTCGGGGTTTTACCGATGCGGTGCGTACGGAGTTGATGCATGAAAATAGCGGCGTGAGTATTGCGATGGTACAGATGCCGGGGCTGAATACGCCGCAGTTCGAGTGGGCGCGCAATAAGTTTGCCTGGGCGATGCGCCCGGTGCCGCCGGTATTTCAGCCGGAAGTGGCCGCCCAGGCTATCTTCAACGTCGCGCGCCGGCCCGTACGCGAACTCTGGGTAGGGAGCAGCACGATTCAGTCCATTATTGGGCAATTTCTTTTTCCGGGCTTCCTTGACCGGCTGATGGTCAAAAAAGCGTGGGAAGGGCAAATGACCCGGCGCTTGAATGCCGACGACCGTCAGGACTATCTCGAACAGCCGGTCAGCGGATTGCATAAAACGCACGGGCGTTTTTCCTCTGAGGCGAAATATCGCGCCACCGCCATCACTTCCGGCGTGCCGGGAAAAGCGCTGCTGGGCGGCGCGGCAGCGGCGGGGGTACTTTTAGCAAAATGGTTTATCTCGCGTAAAAAACGCTAACGCAGCGCGCTACTGTTGGTCCAGAACCATCGATAGCCATATGCGCTAATCTCCAGCTTAGCGTGCTTACCGGGAGTGAGCGCGTCCGCGTAGGTTTTGTCGGCCAGGCAGGGCGTCCACACCGCCGCATAGATCCCTTTCGCGGTAAAACGCAGCGGTTTATCACTGAAATTAAGAAAGGCGATGACGCTGCGCTCGCGGTCATCGTAGCAGATCCCGAGAATCGCCTGCCGATCGGTGCTAATGATGCGGAAAGGCGCAACGGCGATTTCCGGGAATTCTGACCGCGTATTGGCGATATCAATAATACGGTGCAGGAGAGAATGGCGGTGCAGCAGGGAATCAGCGACGTTGACTTTCTGATAGCGAAACGGCCCCCGGTCGATCATGGGAGCCACAAACGTCTGCGGATCGGCTGCGGAGAAGCCGCCGCCCGCTGAACCGGCCCACTGCATCGGCGTACGCACCGCGTAGCGCTCTTCCAGCGCCAGGTCGTCACCCATGCCGATCTCATCCCCGTAGCGCATGATCGGTACGCCGGGCAGCGAAAAAAGCACGGCATGACAGAACGCCAGCCGCCGCCGGTCGCCGTTCAGCATGGGCGCCAGCCGACGGCGAATACCGCGCTGATAAACGTTCATCTCCTTATCCGGCGCGAAGGCATCCAGCACGGTCTGCTTGTTCTTGTTACCGATCCCTTCAAGATCCAGTTCATCGTGGTTGCGCAGCCAGTTTGCGAAGCAGCAGGCGTCAGGAGGCACTACCATTTTCTTGATGGCCTCGATCAGCGGGCGGGCGCTCTGGCTGGCGAGGCTGACGTAAAAATATTTGTTCAGCCAGAAGTTAAGTACCATATTAAGTCGGTTATTATCGCCAAAATAGTCGCGATACTGCGCCACCTCAACGTCGACTTCGCCGAGCAGTATGGCCTGCGGATTATGTTGTTCAACCAGCCGACGCAGATGTTCCAGGAGCCATAGCCCGCGTTTCTCCTCGCCGCGTCCGGCCTGTTTCGTCAAATGCGAGGCGGCATCCAGACGAAAGCCGGAAACCCCCAGCTTCAGCCAAAAGATAACGATATTTTCGACCTCTTTGATCACCGCGGGAGAGGCCAGATTGAGATCGGGTTCATGGCGGTAAAACATATGGCGAAAATATTGCCCGGCTTCGTCATCCCACGACCAGATGCTCTCTTCGACGCCGGGAAACATGGGCGGCGTATTGTCATCATCGCTATCTGCCCACAGATAATAGTCGCGGAACGGCGAGCGACGGCTGCGCCGCGCTTGTTGAAACCAGGGGTGAGCGTCGGAGGTGTGCTGGATCAGCAATTCAATAATAACCTGCATGCCTAATTCGCGGGCCTGCTCGATAAAAGCAATGATATCCGCCAGTTGACCAAATCGCGGATCGACCTGCAGATGGTCGCTGACATCGTAACCCTCATCCAGAAACGGCGTCAGGTAGAAGGGCGTTATCCAGATCACCGTCGCGCCCAGTCGGCGAATATAGCGCAGCTTCGCCGCGATCCCGGCGATATCGCCGCAGCCATCGCCGTTAAGATCGTAAAACAGTGCTGAATCAATCTGATAGATAATGGCCCGCGTATGCCAGTCAGCCATAGCCCACCTCAGTGATAGCCTTCATTTCCGGAAACTTTGCCGCGGAATACGTAGTAGCTCCATGCGGTGTAAACCAAAATCACCGGAATGATAAGCAGGGTTCCTACCAGCATAAATAGCTGGCTGGCCGGCGGCGCGGAGGCTTCCCACAGCGTGATATGCGGAGGGATGATATTGGGCCACAGACTGATGCCCAGGCCGCTGAAGCCGAGAAAAATAAGCCCGAGCGTCAGGAGGAAAGGGCGGGCGTGGCTCGCGGGGTGAGCGCTCAGGCGCCAGATCCACAGGCTAAAGACGAGTACCAGAATGGGAACGGGCACAAACCAGTAGAAATTAGGCAGGGTAAACCAGCGTTCAGCAACGGACGGCCAGCCCAGCGGCGTCCAGACGCTGACCACGGCGATGACCGCCATCAGCGCCAGAAGCGTGTGGCGGGTCAGCTCACGCATGCGCTGCTGCAGCGCGCCTTCGCTTTTCATGATAAGCCAGGTGGTGCCGAGGAGCGTATAAGCCACCACCAGCCCTAAGCCGCAGAACAGGCTAAAGGGCGTCAGCCAGTCCAGCGCTGAGCCGATGAACCTGCGGTCGGCAACCTCGAAGCCGCTGATGACCGCGCCCACGACTATCCCCTGGCTAAAGGTGGCCAACAACGAGCCGCCCACAAATGAGTAATCCCAGAATTTTTGATGAGAGGGGGTGGCCTTAAAACGAAATTCGAAGGCGACGCCGCGAAAGATCAGGCCAATTAACATGGCGGTGAGCGGAATCGTTAGCGCATCGGTGATGACGGCGTACGCCAGCGGAAAGGCGCCGAATAGCCCCGCGCCGCCCAGCACAAGCCATGTCTCATTGCCGTCCCATACCGGGGCGACGCTGTTCATCATCACGTCGCGATCGTTGGCGTTGGGCACAAAGCTGAAGACGATTCCGATGCCGAGATCGAAGCCGTCCATAATGATATACATCAGCGTGGCAAACACTATGATGACAAACCAGATAACGGAGATATCGATGCCCATTAGCGAGTCTCCTCTTCAGGCACGGCCTCTGCGGCGGAAAGGGGGCGAGCCGGCGTACCGGAGGTTGTCGATGTCAATTCGCTGACGGGCTGAGGCCCTTTCTGAATCAGCCGGATAATGTAGTAATAACCTACGCCAAACACCGAACAGTACACCACGATAAAGACCAGCAGGCTGACGATCATTTGCGCTGTGCTGTGGAGAGAGACCGCATCCCGGGTGCGTAATAAACCATAGATGACCCAGGGCTGGCGTCCCGCTTCGGTCGTGATCCAGCCGGCCAACAGCGCCAGCAGCCCCGCCGGCCCCATCGCCAGCGCAAACCACTGAAAGGCGCGGGAGTGAAAAAGACGCTGCCGGTAGCGAAGCCACAGGCTCCATACGCCGAGGGCAATCATCAACACGCCCATGCCGACCATGATGCGGAAAGACCAGAAGACGATAAGGGAGTTTGGCCGATTCTGCGGCGGAAAATCTTTCAGCGCCGGGACCTGCTTGTTCAGGCTATGGGTGAGGATCAGGCTGCCAAGCGCAGGGATTTCCAGCCCGTATTTGGTGCGCTCTTCATCCATATCGGGCACGCCAAACAGCAGCAGCGGGGTGGCTTCTCCGGGTTTGTTCTCCCAGTGGCCTTCTATGGCAGCGATTTTTGCCGGCTGATGTTCAAGCGTGTTGAGCCCGTGCATATCGCCAACGATAGCCTGAACCGGCGCGACCAGCAGGGCCATCCACATCGCCATGGAAAACATTTTACGTATGGCCGGCGTATCATTGCCCCGCAGAAGATGCCAGGCGGCGGAGGCGCCGACGAACATCGCGCTGCTGAGAAAAGCGGCAATCGCCATATGGGACAGACGATAGGGGAAAGAAGGGTTAAAGATAATCGCCAGCCAGTCCTGGGGAATGACATGACCGTTTTCAATGGTAAAACCCTGCGGCGTCTGCATCCAGCTATTTGACGCGAGGATCCAGAAGGTTGACATCAGCGTGCCCAGCGCCACCATGCAGGTGGTGAAGAAGTGCAGGCCGGGAGGAACTTTGTTCCAGCCAAAGAGCATAACGCCTAAGAAACCGGCTTCGAGAAAAAAGGCGGTGAGCACTTCGTAAAGCAGCAGGGGACCGGTAATACTACCGGCAAACTGTGAGAAACCGCTCCAGTTGGTGCCGAATTGATAAGCCATGACCAGGCCTGAAACCACGCCCATGCCGAAATTAACGGCAAAAATTTTCAGCCAGAAATTATACAATGAGCGCCAGACGTCATCTTTTGTCCGCAGCCACATCCCCTCCAGCACCACCAGATAGCTGGCCAGTCCGATGGTAATCGCCGGAAAAAGGATATGAAAAGAGACGGTAAATGCGAACTGCAGCCGAGCCAGATTAAACGCGTCGAGTTCAAACATATTCCGGACCCCATCACAGAACAACCCCCCGAATTGAGCAGGGGGAAGTGATTAACAGCAGGTTATTGAGGATTAGGGCTTCTTCTTGCCTGCGCCGAGCTCTGCGCCGGTAAGAGGATCGCCATCCGGGTCGGATTGGGTTCGTTCCGCCATGGCTTTAACCAGCGCCTGCTGCTCGGCACTTAGCTTGACGCTGACGCCTCCGTCTCCGCCGTCGACTGCAGGCTGGGGATTCGCCACATACTCAAAGTGCCGATCGCTATTCCAGCTACCGCGAATGTCGTCGCCCTCTGACATATTGTAGTAGGTGCTGGCGTATTCATTGACGGGCGGTAATTTCCCCGGCGGATAGTTGTTTCTGATGGACTGGAGCGCTTTTTCGAAAGAGAGCTGATGAGCGGCTTCCCGGGTCATCAGAAAGGCCAGCGCATCCTTGACTCCGGGATCATCAGTGACGTTGATCAGGCGCTCATAGATGATTTTGGCTCGCGCCTCGGCCGCTACGTTGGAGCGTAAATCCGCGGTTGGCTCACCAATCGTATCAATATAGGCGGCGGTCCAGGGCACCCCGGCGGAGTTGGTCAGCGGCGTGCCTGCGCCATATAGCAAAGAGGTGATATGGCTGTCGTTACCGTTAGCGGTAAGCGAGCGGTACAGGTCGGCTTCGTTTTCCACGCCTTCCGCCAGGGCGCCTTTGGCCCCTTTATTGAGCATGCCAACCAGCGAGCCGATAATTTCAAGGTGGCTCAGCTCTTCGGTGGCTATGTCCATCAGCATATCTTTACGGCCCGGATCGTCATCGCTCAGGCCCTGAGTAAAATACCGGCATGCGGCGGCCAGTTCGCCCTGGGGCCCGCCGAATTGTTCCAGAAGGAGGTTCGCCAGTCCCGGATTCGGCTCGGCGACCCTTACGGTATACTGAAGCTGCTTAACGTGTCGGAACATAGGCTCTTATCCTTATTGCTTATTTTTTCGCTTCAACGCCTTCGGCTTCAGAGCGCAGAAGGAACTCTTCCGTTGTTTGCGGAATATGTTTCAGCAGCCAGTCGGCCATGGCCCGCTCTTCTGCCAGAATCGATTCGATAGCGGGGATTGAGGCGGTGTCGCCGGCTTTATTCGCGGCGGCAAGCAGGGAGGTATAACAGGCAATTTCAAACTGCTCAAATACATAACCGCTAATTGACCCTTTAACGATTTCATCGGAAGGGAACATCCCGCCAATGGATTGACCTAACGCGGCCATTTTGCTCATGGAATCCTTCAGCACCGAGCGTGATATATTATTACGGTCCAGAATCTCCTCCAGTACCGTAATTTGGCGTTTGGTTTCAGTTACGTGCTGTTGAATTCTGCTGCGCAGGTCAGGGTAATTATCGATGCGGCTCGCCATGGATTCCAGCATAGATTCTGCCTGCTTTTCCATTGCATGCGCATCGCGTAGCCAGTCGTGATAATGTTCAAGATAATTCATAATCAACTCCTTAATATTGGTTTACTCTCTGGCTATTTATTTTGGGCATCTTTATTAATATTGCCGACCGCCAGGTCAGTTAATTTAAGGTCGGTTGATTTTTCTTCTTCTAACGTTTCCGCTAAAAGTTTAACCGCTTTTTTATAGCCAAGCTGTTCTGCTAAAGTGGCGAGAGTGCCGTAGCTGGCAATTTCATAATGTTCAACCTTTTGCGCAGCGGCAATTAATGCCGCATCCCGCACTTCATTTTTCTCCGTGCTCTCAATAACTTCGTTAGCTTCTTCAATCAGCCCCTCCATCGCCACGCATTTCATCCGTTTAATTTTGATATCAGGCTCTTGTTCGACAATTTGGTCGATACGTTCAATTTGCCCCTGAGTCTCCTCCAGGTGGGCTTTGAACGCGGCGCTAAGCTGTTCGCTGGAGGCCGCTCTGGCGAGTTTCGCCAGGCCGCGGGTTAATTGTTTTTCTGCGCTATACGTATCCGATAAAAGATGAATAAAAACGTCTTCTATGCTCTTCATATTCATATTAATTACCTTTATAAAAGGAGAATAACTGCGAGTCCGCAGACTCGCAGGTTACTCTTTTAGTTACAAGAGAATGAGGCGATTAATATCAGGAATTATCAGATTTACGCCCGCCGCCATGGCTATTTTGGCCGCCTTTTTTACCGGCCTCAGATGCGCGCTGCGGATCGTTTTTAAAGTTACCACCGCTGTGCTGACCGCCTTTACGTCCTGCTTCAGATGCTTTATCACGGTCTTCAGCGAAATTACCGGAACCACCACGATGTTCTGCCATATTTTCATACCTCTGTTGTTGAGTTTATGTCAGGAAGATACGCTTTAGGTACGTATCCGTTGTCGTTCAGAAATTAAATTTAGTCGTTATTTTTGAACAGTCAAACCGGTTTGTGGTGATATTTTTTGAAATACTCTGAATTGCACTGCTGTTACCGTTTCGCTTGTTTTTAATGAATGTCAGCATAACGGGTTATGATCTAACGAAAGATTTTTATTCGCGAGGGAATATCGGCGGGGCCGCTGCGTTAATAAATGCAGCGTAGACGCGGCGCAGGGCTTTACGTCAATTTACATAAGCGCGGGAAATAAGTTGTCGGAATGGTGAAAGATATTAAGGACACGACCGGGAAAAATCAGAAAATAGCGTATTGCCAGCGCTGAAAGTAATTTTCGGATATTTCAATGCGGGAGATAAAAGGCACCAGATCACGAGGCTGTGAAATGGTGCGTCCGAGTGGACTCGAACCACCGACCCCCACCATGTCAAGGTGGTGCTCTAACCAACTGAGCTACGGACGCATTATGGTGCGTTTAATTGGACTCGAACCAACGACCCCCACCATGTCAAGGTGGTGCTCTAACCAACTGAGCTATGAACGCAATGTTGCAGTGGCAACGGGGACGCATATTAGCGGGAGGGAGGGGTTGTGGCAAGAGGCAAACGTCACTTTTCTTCCAGATTTCTCACGATCGCAGAAGTTTTATCCATATTGGTTATATTTTACTGATGCAAAAGAATATTTCTTCACCAGCTTGAGAAAACGGCGCTGAATCAGCGCCGTTGGATAGCGACTTCGCTTCCGCGACGGGCTAGCGCGCCGCGCGTTGTAAAATGACGCTGGAAGGCTGACGCTGCAGGAAACGCATGCGCAGCATCATCATTACGGCGGCGGAGGTGAGGCCAATAATAAAGCCGCACCAGAACCCGGCGGGGCCCATGCGCGGTACCACGATATCGGTCAGCGCCAGCAGGTAGCCGCTCGGCAGTCCCAATACCCAGTAGGCGGTAAAGGTGATAAAGAAGATGGAACGCGTGTCTTTGTAGCCGCGCAGAATTCCGCTGCCGATCACCTGAATGGAGTCGGAAATCTGGTAGATCGCCGCCAGCAGCATCAGCTGGGACGCGAGGGTAACCACCTCGGGATTATCGTTATACAGCAGCGCGATTTGCTTGCGCATCAGGATGGTGAAAACCGCCGTGAAAACGGCCATGCACACCCCGACGCCGACGCCGGTTCTGGCCGAGGTCTGGGCCTCCAGCGTGGAACCCTGCCCGAGACGGAAACCGACGCGAATGGTCACCGCTGCCGCCAGCGAGAGCGGCAAGACGAACATCAGCGAGCTGAAGTTGAGGGCTATCTGATGCCCGGCGACGTCAACGATCCCCAACGGCGAAACCAGCAGCGCCACGACGGCGAAGAGGGTCACTTCGAAAAACAGCGCCAGCGCAATCGGCAGGCCCAGCTGTACCAGACGCTGGATGACGGCGAAATCAGGTTTACTGAAGCGCTCTGTGTGATGAATATCGCGCATCGAACGCGCGCGGCGCACCCAGAAGAGCATGCTGAAAAACATAACCCAGTAAACCGATGCCGTCGCCACGCCGCAGCCGATACCGCCGAGCTCCGGCATACCAAAGTGGCCGTAGATAAAAATGTAGTTCACCGGAATGTTGACCAGCAGACCGATAAATCCCATTACCATACCCGGCTTGGTTTTCGCCAGGCCTTCACACTGGTTGCGAGCGACCTGAAAGAACAGATAGCCGGGCGCGCCCCACAGCAGCGCCCGCAGGTAGCCGACCGCCTTCTCTGCCATCGCCGGGTCGATGTTATGCATTGAGCTGATAATGTAACCGGCGTTCCACAGCACGACCATCACCAGCAGGGAGACGAAGCCAGCCAGCCAGAACCCCTGGCGTACCTGGTGAGCAATACGCTCGCGACGGCCGGAACCATTCAGTTGGGCAATAACGGGCGTCAGGGCCAGCAGCAGGCCGTGGCCAAAGAGGATCGCCGGTAGCCAGATAGAGGTGCCGATGGCGACGGCCGCCATGTCGGTGGCGCTATAGCCACCCGCCATCACGGTATCGACGAAGCCCATGGCGGTTTGCGCCACCTGGGCGAGTATAACGGGTATAGCCAGTGCTAATAACTGACGCGCTTCAATAAAATACTTCTGCACGTAAACACCTTTATATTGTTGTTATTGGAGGACTAAAAAAGCCGCCATATGTGGCAGCAAGAAGAAAAGCAGAGGGATTTGCCAGACTATTGTAGCGAGGATTAGCCATTTAGCCAGTGAAAAAATTCCACTGCACGTTGTGCGCTGGCAACCTGTTTTGCCACCTGTTATTGTTCGTCATAGCCTAAAACGGTACTGATACCGTCACGAATTTATACAGGAGCAAAATATGTTTACCGGTATTGTGCAGGGGACCGCCAAAGTGGTGGCGATCGATGAAAAACCTAACTTTCGCACCCACGTCGTGGAGCTGCCTGAGCATATGCTGGCGGGGCTCGAAACCGGGGCTTCCGTGGCGCACAACGGCTGCTGCTTGACCGTCACCCATATAGACGGCGCGCGAGTGAGTTTTGACCTGATGAAAGAGACCCTGCGTATAACCAATCTGGGCGAGGTCGGCGAGGGCGACAGCGTTAACGTTGAGCGCGCGGCGAAATTCAGCGATGAAATTGGCGGTCACCTGATGTCCGGCCATATTATGACCACCGCGGAAGTGGTGAAAATTCTCACCTCGGAAAATAACCGCCAGATCTGGTTTAAGGTTCAGGACCCGACGTTGATGAAATATATCCTTTATAAAGGCTATATCGGCGTAGATGGGATTAGCCTCACCGTCGGTGAAGTGACGCCAACCCGCTTTTGCGTTCATTTAATCCCGGAAACGCTGCAGCGCACCACGCTTGGGGTGAAAAAGCTGGGCGATCGGGTGAATATTGAAATCGATCCGCAGACTCAGGCGGTCATCGATACCGTCGAGCGCGTGCTGGCGGCGAAAGAGGCGGCACTGAAAACGGCGGCCGAGTAAAAAATACCCCCGCCGATGCGGGGATATTTTTAGCGGGCCACGCGCAGGCCGTGTTCGGCCCCGCGAGAAAAAACCACCTGCCAGAGCTGAATATCGCGCGCGCGGAAAGCGCCAGCGCAGGCATTCAGATAATAGCTAAACATACGTTTGAAGCGTTCCGAGTAGTTGTCGGCGATTTCCGGCCAGCTGGCGAGGAAGCGCTCATACCAGGCCATCAGCGTCGTGTCGTAGTCGGCACCAAAATTATGCCAGTCTTCCATAACGAAATGCGATTCGCTGGCTTCGGCAATATGGCGCACCGACGGCAGGCAGCCGTTAGGGAAGATATATTTGTTAATCCACGGGTCAACGCTATGATCGGTTTTTTTCGAACCGATAGTATGCAGCAGGAAACGACCGTCGGGTTTCAGATTACGATCGACCACATCAAAATAGGTGGCGTAATTTTTAGGCCCGACATGTTCGAACATGCCGACGGAAACAATACGATCGAAGCTTTCGTGCAGGTCGCGATAGTCCTGGAGCAGGATGGTAACGTCGAGGTCCGCGCAGCGCTGCTGCGCCATTTTCTGCTGCTCTGCCGAGATGGTCACGCCAACCACGCTGACCTGGTAATGTTTGGCCATGTAGTAAGCCAGCCCGCCCCAGCCGCAGCCGATATCCAGCACCCGCATCCCTGGCTCAAGCTCAAGTTTACGGCAGATCAGATCTAATTTTGCCTGCTGCGCGTCATCGAGAGTCTGCGCGTCTTTCCAGTAAGCGCAAGAGTACTGCATATAGGGGTCGAGCATGCGGCTGAACAGATCGTTACCTAAATCGTAATGCTCTTTACCGACAATCCAGGATCGTTTTTTACTTTGCAGATTGAATAAGCGTGCGCTGGCGATACGCAAGGTATCTTTGAAATGATGGGGAAGCTGATTTTCCAGACCGGCGCGTAAAACTTTATGGAAAAATATATCCAGCCGCTCACAATCCCACCAGCCGTCCATATAGCTCTCGCCTAACCCCAGCGACCCTTCCTGTAAAACGCGCTTAAAAAAGAGAGGGTTTTTAATTCGCAGGTCGGAGGGAGCAGGACCATTAATTTCAATGCCCGCACGGCCTAATAATTCAGCTGCAATTCGGTACCAGTCATCATTTGGTACACTTACTTCTTCTATACACGATGAACTCATAGCTTCTCCATCACGCCCAAGTGATCAGAACCTTAAAACAGCGTAGACGCTTTTTTGGCTTTGTGAGAAATCTCACGGATAATCCGTGAGGCTGCTATCCGACGTAGAACAGAGGAAGGGAGGTAACCCTTGCCGAAAGGCCTTCCATGGTGAAACGGGATGCATCCTGCTCCCGTTAAAATCAATTAGTTTTCTATTTATGTGACGCCGGATCCAGTATAGGCCGCTAAAAACAGGCTTTCAACAAAAATATCTTAGCAAGCTAATTACTGGATCTTAGCACTATCAGCACATTACCTTAAGCATGTGACGATTTTGTTTCCAGATGCGCGGCTTTGTGCTGCATGCGGTAGCCCATCCCGGCCAGCACGATGGAGACCAGCATCACGCTGGTGGTCGTTTGCAGCGGGGTGGCAATCAGCGTCGAGACCAGCAGGCTGGTAAGGAAACAGAGGCCAAGCTGCAGGGTGTTTTGCAGCGCAGCGGCGCGACCGGTCGCCTGCGGGAATGGCTTCAGGGCCTGCGCGACGACGATAGGGTAAATACCGCCATTCACCACCGCCATGGCGCAGAACGGAATCATCAAACCAACGAGCGTGGCGTTTTCCCGCAGGCCTACCAGCCAGGTGGCGGCGACGCTGAGGGCGAAAATCGTCAGCAGCCAGGGCAGAATTTGCTGGCCCTGCCATTTTTGCAGCGCCGCGCGGCAGCCATAACCGCCCACCAGAAACGCGATAGTTTGCGGAACGTAGCTCAGGCCGATAACGGTCGGGCCATAGCCCATTTCATGAAGAATAAACGGCGACCCCGTCAGCCAGGCAAAAAAGCTGGCGGAACAGGCGGCGTAGATGAGCACGTTACCGCTATACTCGCGCGAGCGCAGCAGGGTGAGAAACGTGAGCTTCTGCTGGGCGCTGGCAACCGGTTTGTTCGCTGGCTTCAGGCGCAGGGCGGGCAGCATCAGCAGCAGGGTAATCGCGAACAGCACGGCAAAAATAGCCTGCCATTCAAAATGGACCAGCAGCCAGCTGCCGAGCAGCGGCGCCAGCGCCGGCGATAAACCGACCAGCGGCATAATGGCGGCGAAAATCCGGTTGGTTCTTTGCGCTGGATAATAATCGGTGACCATCGCCTGCCAGGTCACCGCGGCGGCGCAAACCCCCAGGGCCTGAATAAATCGCAGCGCGAGCATCAGGTTGGCATCGCGAACCCACAGCATCCCCAGACAGCCAATAGCAAAAATGGCCAGCCCGCTCAACAGCACCGGCTTGCGGCCATAGCGATCGGAAAGGGGCCCCCAGAAAAGCTGGCCCAGCGCAAAGCCTGCCAGGAACAGGCTCAGGCTGGCGCTGACGGAGGCCGCAGAAGTGTTCAAATCTTGTTGCATGGCGGCGAAAGCCGGAAGATACATATCGGTCGCCAGAAAGCCCAGTACGCTGAGTCCAGCCAGCCAGACTAAAAATCCTTTCCCAGGTTGTTGCATCATCTTCTCTTTTTATTGTTGCAGGTACGATGGCGCAGAGTGTAGGGAGTGCATTAAGGCTTGTGAAACGCTAATATTTGTCAGGTGAATTCAAAAATTTTGCAGGCAGAAAATGTGGTCCGAATACTCGCTTGAAGTTGTCGATGCTGTCGCCCGTAACGGCAGCTTTAGCGCCGCAGCGCAGGAACTGCACCGCGTACCCTCGGCCGTCAGCTATACCGTGCGTCAGCTGGAGGAGTGGCTGGCGGTACCGCTGTTCGAACGCCGTCATCGTGATGTGGAATTAACGCCGGCCGGCGTCTGGTTTTTACAGGAGGGGCGTTCTGTTATCAAAAAAATGCAGATCACCCGCCAGCAGTGCCAGCAGATAGCCAACGGCTGGCGCGGGCAGCTCTCTATTGCGGTGGATAATATCGTTAAACCCACGCGCATGCGGCAGATGATCGTTGATTTCTATCGTCATTTTGATGACGTCGAACTGATTGTTTTTCAGGAGGTGTTCAACGGCGTCTGGGATGCGCTCGCCGACGGTCGCGTGGAGCTGGCTATCGGCGCGACGCGCTCAATTCCGGTAGGGGGCCGCTACGCCTTTCGCGATATGGGAATGCTGAGCTGGGACTGCGTCGTCGCGAGCCACCATCCGCTGGCCCAAATGGCCGGGCCTCTGAGCGATGACGTCCTGCGCAACTGGCCGTCGCTGGTCAGGGAGGATACCTCGCGCTCGCTGCCGAAGCGGACCACCTGGCTGCTGGATAACCAGAAGAGGGTGGTGGTGCCGGACTGGGATGCCTCAGAAACCTGTCTCTCCGCCGGACTGTGCGTCGGTATGGTACCCGGGCATTTAGCGCGCCCGTGGCTTGATAGCGGCGCATGGACGGCGCTGGAGCTGGAGAACCCCTTCCCGGACGCCGCATGCTGCCTGACGTGGCAGCAAAGCGATGCCTCGCCGGCGCTGCTATGGCTGCTGGATTACCTTGGCGATAGCGAAACGCTAAACCGGGAGTGGCTGCGGGCGCCGGAATGACCGACGCCGCGGGAAAGGTTAACGGCGATAATCGACAAACGGGCCGTCGGCCACGGAACGGCGCTCGACCAGGCGAGGGTGGACTTCAATCGACTGCGAGATTTCACGCTTATTAACGATGCGGTCCAGCAGCATGTTAAACGCCGCTTCGCCAAGAGAGTCTTTAGGCTGATGAATGGTGGTCAGCGCCGGGCTAAAGTAGCGGGCGTTGCGCACGTTATCATAACCGATCAGCGAAATATCCTGCGGCACGCGCAGACCCATTTCATCCGCCGCGCAGATGGCGCCCATCGCCATAATATCCCCGCCGCAGAAGATGGCCGTTGGGCGAGGGTGCTGGCCGAGAATCTGCTGCATGGCGCGATAGCCGGATTCCGGCTCAAAATCACCCTGCACAATCCAGTTTTCCGGAACGCTAATCTGCGCCTCTTCCATCGCTTTCATAAAACCTGCCAGCCGGCCTGCGCCGGTGTTACGCTCCAGCGGGCCGGGGATCACGCCGATATCGCGATGCCCGCGCTCAATAAGGTAGCGCCCGGCGATATAGCCGCCTTCAAAGGCGTTATCGACAACCGAGTCGGTGAAGTCGGCTTTTGCCTCGCCCCAGTCCATCACTACCATCGGAATATGGCGATACTCTTCCAGCATGCTTAACACCGACTCCGGATACTCGGAGCACATCACCAGCAGGCCGTCTACGCGTTTCTGCGCCATCATTGACAGATAGGCGCGCTGTTTCTCCGGGTCGTTCCACGCGTTGCCGAGGATCAGGGTGTAGCCCTTCTGGAAGCAGCTCTTCTCGACGGCTTCGATAATCTCAGCGAAATAGGCCGCTTCGCTGCTGGTTGCCAGCAGACCAATAGATTTGGTGTGATTGACCTTCAGGCTGCGGGCAACGGCGCTGGGGGAGTAATGCAGTTCTTTTATTGCCGCCCACACCGCATTGCGCGTCTCTTCCGCAACGAATCGGGTTTTGTTAATAACATGTGACACTGTTGTAGTGGAAACGTTTGCGCGCTTCGCTACATCTTTAATAGTTGCCATTACTTCTCACTCCAGACCTTGACCTGATCGTCTGTTTATCGGTACGTAAACGTTTGCCTGTACACACCCTGGCGCCAAAATTGAGCATGGCATCACGTCGGGAAAACGACACAGAACGACAGGAAGGGGTCAATGGCCGATACGCTTTCAAATTAGCGTGGGATTTTGTCCGATCTTGGGGCAAAGGGGAAGAGCAAAAATGTGCATCACTCTAAATCTCGGAAGATTTTTACGCTATTCTGTGTAAAAATGAGCAAGCTCACTTTTCATGTGGGGATAATCAGGGGGAAAAATTGATGGATACAAATTTAAAGTTTTCGCTGACGACAACGATTATTGTTCTTGGTTTGATTGTTGCCGCAGGTTTGACTGCAGTACTGCACTAATTATGCGATTAAGGGAGAGGCCGCTCTCCCTTTCTCTCCGCCATTATTATCATTTTCGCAAAAATCTTTTGCCATTTCGTTCACTTTTGTTTTTCTGTGATTGATGTCATGCTTTTGACTTCTGATGAGATGCCGTCGCGGAAGGCGGCCTGATGGAGTCCCTGCATGAAAATCAATTTTCCCCTGCTCGCGCTGGCGATCGGTGCCTTTGGTATCGGCACAACCGAGTTCTCCCCGATGGGGCTATTACCGGTTATCGCTAAAGGCGTGGACGTTTCGATTCCGGCGGCGGGAATGCTGATTAGCGCCTATGCCATCGGCGTGATGGTCGGCGCGCCGCTGATGACTCTGCTGCTCTCCCACCGCGCGCGCAGAAATGCGCTGATCTTCCTGATGGCGATTTTTACCCTCGGTAACGTACTCTCTTCCATTGCGCCGGATTACACCACGCTGCTGCTGTCGCGCATTATTACCAGCCTTAACCACGGCGCCTTCTTCGGCCTGGGTTCGGTGGTGGCGGCGAGCGTTGTGCCAAAACACAAACAGGCCAGCGCCGTGGCGACGATGTTTATGGGGCTGACGATAGCCAATATCGGCGGCGTTCCCGCGGCGACCTGGCTGGGCGAAACCATCGGCTGGCGGATGTCGTTTCTTGCCACGGCGGGGCTGGGCGTGATTGCGATTATCGGTCTGTGGTTTTCTCTACCGAAGGGCAGCGCCGGCGAGCGCCCTGACGTCAAGCAGGAGCTTTCCGTGCTGATGCGTCCGCAGGTGCTGTCGGCGCTGCTGACGACGGTACTGGGGGCAGGGGCGATGTTCACGCTTTATACCTATATTTCTCCCGTTTTGCATACCATCACCCACGCCTCTCCGCTGTTTGTGACCGCCATGCTGGTGCTGATTGGCGTCGGCTTCTCGCTGGGTAACTACCTTGGCGGTAAGTTTGCCGACCGTTCCGTTAGCGGGACGCTGAAGGGCTTTCTGCTGCTGCTGATGGTTATCATGCTGGCGATCCCGCTGCTGGCGCAATCGCAGGTGGGCGCGGCAATCAGTATGGTGGTCTGGGGCGCGGCGACCTTTGCGGTGGTGCCGCCTTTGCAGATGCGCGTGATGCGCGTCGCCCACGAAGCGCCGGGGCTGTCATCATCGGTCAATATTGGGGCTTTTAACCTCGGAAACGCGCTGGGCGCGGCGGCGGGCGGCGCGGTCATCTCTGGCGGCCTGGGCTATGCCTTTGTCCCGGTGATGGGGGCGATTATCGCAGGCGTGGCGCTACTGCTGGTGCTGTTCAGCGGCCGGGCGCAGCCGGAAGAGGCGTTCGCCAACCGTTAATATTGCGTGAAGTCATACAATAACCGCAGAAGCTGAAAGGCTTCTGCGGTTTGCTTTTATGCAGCCAGATTAGCAGCAACAAACTTCCAGTTTACCAGCGCCCAGAAGTGCTCCAGATAGTTCGGACGGGCGTTACGGTAGTCGATGTAATAAGCGTGTTCCCAGACATCCACGGTCAGCAGCGGAGTCGCGTCGCTGGTCAGCGGCGTACCGGCGTTGCTGGTGGAGACAATAGCCAGGCTACCGTCGGCGTTTTTCACCAGCCAGGTCCAGCCTGCGCCGAAGTTTTTTACCGCTGCGTCGGTGAATTTGGCTTTGAAATCAGCGAAGCTGCCGAAGGACTTAGCGATAGCCGCCGCCAGTTCGCCTTGCGGTTCGCCGCCGGCGTTCGGCGCGAGGCAGTTCCAGTAGAAGGTGTGGTTCCAGACCTGAGCGGCGTTGTTAAAAACGCCGCCATCGGAAGAACGCACGATCTCTTCCAGGGTTTTGCCTTCAAACGGGGTGCCTTTGATCAGGTTATTCAGGTTGGTGACGTAGGCCTGGTGGTGTTTACCGTAGTGGTATTCCAGGGTTTCTGCGGAAATGTGCGGCGCCAGGGCGTCTTTTGCATATGGTAATGCAGGTAATTCGAACGACATTGCTACTCTCCTTTTTATAGTTTGCCTGCGTAATAACCATGTATTACGCAGGGTAATAATAGTAGCAAATTAAAAGATGTGGCAAAAGAGAGAGTTACCCTGTCGCCGCAGCGACAAGGCACAATTAGCGAATGGTTTTCGGCGTCATGACGCGACGTGCGCCCACGTAGTGGCGTACCCAGTAATCGTCGCTTAATGAGGTGATCTGAATGTCGCGGCCGGTACGCGGAGACTGGATAAATTTGCCGTTGCCAACGTAAACCCCGACGTGATCGGCAGTGCCGCGCCCGCGGGTGCGGAAGAAGACGAGATCCCCGCTTTGCAGCTCACCGCGATCCACAGGACGGGCGTCGCGCAGGTGATACATCTCATTGGCGGTGCGCGGAATGTGAATTTTAACCAGGTCCTTATAGGCGTAATAGACCAGACCGCTACAATCAAACCCGGTACGCGGAGAGGTGCCGCCCCAGCGATAGGGTTTGCCAATCTGATCCATCAGCTTGGACATGGCGGTGCTTTGCGCCTTTTGTACCCGAGCTTTATGCGCGTCGGCGATGGTCAGCTGCGGCTCGTCGGCAACCGGTTTGCAGCGGGTTTTATAGCCTTTACGCACCACGCACTTTTTCTGCACGCTTGCGGTTGCCATCTTGCTTTCCGCTATCGACCTTGTCGAACTGGCGCACAGTTTTTTATAGCCTTTGCGCAGAACGCATTTTTTTGTGGCGCTGGCAGTCTGGCGTGACGCGGTTGATTTGCTGCGGCTGGCGGTCGACGTTTTCTTGCTGGGGGTTTTGGCGGTGGTTTTACTTTTAGAACTGGCTGCTTTTTTCTTACGCTCTGCGGTCGTGCCCTTGGCCGGATGCGCTTTTGGCGTGGCCGAAGCGTGCGTATGCCCGGAAGCATGCGCCAGCGGCGTAAGTGAAATAGATGTGAAAAGTAATGCACAGAGCGAAATCGCGATTTTGTTAAGACGCGCCACTGAGCAATCCCCTGATTAAATTACAGACATATACAGATGCCTGACGATGAATGACAAACCGCATCGATTCTAAAGCATAAAATCGTGGAGAGTTACTACTCTTTTGTATCTAACGTCTCGTTTGGTTAACATTTGCAAAAAAATGCTTCCGTCAACGGTACCCGCGCATGAAAAACGCGCAATGCGTTGCCGCGTATAGCAATAAAATGATATTTTTAAGGCAACTTATGCCGACAGAAGATAAAATGTGGCAAGTGAAAAAAATGTTATTATCGGTCCTGCGCCCAGGGCGCTACAATGACAAATTACTGCCGTAAAGAAGTTTAAGGAAGCACGACAATGAGCACGACTTTAGAAAAAATCCAACGTCAAATCGCTGAAAACCCGATCCTGCTGTACATGAAAGGGTCGCCGAAGCTGCCAAGCTGCGGTTTCTCCGCTCAGGCCGTTCAGGCGCTCTCCGCCTGTGGCGAACGTTTTGCCTACGTCGATATCCTGCAAAATCCGGACATCCGCGCAGAGCTGCCGAAATACGCTAACTGGCCGACCTTCCCGCAGCTGTGGGTTGACGGTGAACTGGTCGGCGGCTGTGACATCGTGATTGAAATGTATCAGCGCGGCGAACTGCAGCAGCTGATCAAAGAAACGGCCGCGAAGTACAAGACTGACGAACCGAAAGCAGAGTAATTCGGCTGCCAATAAAAAAGCGACTTCCGGTGAAGTCGCTTTTTTTATCGCTTACTCTTCGGCCACGGGTAATGGCCAGCCGCCAAGGCGCTTCCAGCGGTTGACGATTTCGCAGAACAGCTGGGCGGTTTGCTGGGTATCGTAAAGCGCCGAGTGTGCCTGGGTACCATCAAATGCCATTCCCGCGGCAATACAGGCTTTCGACAGCACCGTTTGACCCAGCGCCAGGCCGCTCAGAGCCGCGGTATCGAAGGTCACGAACGGATGAAAGGGGTTACGTTTCAGGCCAGCCCGCTCTGCCGCCGCCATGGTAAAGCTGTGATCGAACGTGGCGTTGTGCGCGACCATAATCGCGCGGCTGCAGTCGCTCTCTTTCATTCCCTTGCGGACCATTTTAAAAATCGCGTGCAGCGCATCGTATTCGCTCACCGCGCCGCGCTCGGGATCGTTAGGGTTAATACCGTTAAAAGCCAGCGCTTCGGGCTGCAGGTTGGCGCCTTCAAAAGGCTCAACATGAAAATGCAGCGTTTCGTCCGGCATCAGCCAGCCTTCCTCATCCATTTTCAACGTAATAGCGGCGATCTCCAGCAGGGCGTCGGTTTTGGCATTAAATCCGGCGGTTTCAACATCGATTACCACAGGATAAAAACCGCGAAAACGGTCGCACAGACCATTAAGTTGAACGTTCTCGGACATCAGATTCTCTTAGCTGGAAAAAAGTAGCGCGCATTATGGCAAATTTTGCCGCAGCTTGCAGCAGGAAGGGGATAAAACAGCAGGCACCGCGGGTGCCCGCAGCCGATTAGTTGCCGAGGCCTTTTCCGGCGTCTTTCTCTTCAATCAGTTCAATTTTATAGCCATCCGGATCTTCGACGAAGGCGATGACGGTGGTGCCGCCTTTGACCGGGCCGGCTTCACGCGTCACGTTGCCGCCGTTCTGGCGGATACGCTCGCAGGCTTCGGCCGCGTTTTCAACGCTGAGCGCGATATGGCCATAAGCGCTGCCGAGATCGTACTTATCAACGCCCCAGTTATAGGTCAGCTCAATCACGGCGGTATCGCTCTCTTCGCCGTAACCCACGAATGCCAGCGAATATTTATACTCAGTGTTTTCGCTGGTGCGCAGCAGTTTCATGCCCAGCACGTTGGTGTAAAACTCAATAGAACGTTGCAGGTCGCCAACGCGCAGCATGGTGTGAAGTAAGCGCATAATGTCCCCTATGCAGTTTGTTTTGATACATCAGAGCGTTGAGTATAGCGGCGATAACCCGCCGCTATCAATGGAGGGATTACAGGGTAGGGTAATCGGTATAACCTTCCGCGCCGCCGCCGTAGAAGCTTTCCGGACGCTGCGGATTCAGCGCGGCCTTCTTCTGCAGGCGCGCGACCAGATCCGGGTTGGCAATATAGTCGCGACCGAAGGCCACGGCATCGATCAGGCCTTTACCGATCAGATCGTTTGCCTTTTCCACCGTGTAGGCGCCAGCGCCGATAATAGCGCCCGGGAAGCGGTCGCGGACTTTCTGACGGAATTCATCGCTGTACGGTTGGCCGCCAGCCCAGTCCGGCTCGGACATATGCAGGTAAGCAATACCGCGTTTGGCCAGCGCTTCGATGAGATAGAGCGCGTCGGCTTCTTCATTCGGGCCATTATCGACGTTCTGAAAGCTGCCGATAGGCGAGACGCGAATCCCGATACGGTCGGCGCTCCACTCTTTACTCGCCGCATCAACCACTTCCAGCACCAGGCGAGCGCGATTTTCCACGCTGCCGCCGTACTGGTCAGTACGATGGTTGGAAGAAGGGGAAAGGAACTGGTGCAGCAGGTAGCCGTGCGCGGAGTGCAGTTCGACAAGGTCAAAGCCGGCATCGCGGGCGTTGCCTACCGCCTGGCGGAAATCATCAACGATCCCCGGGATCTCGGCGGTTTCGAGCGCGCGCGGCATCGAGGTGTCTACGCGAATAGCGTGGCCGTTTTCATCACGCAGCGAGGTACGGGTACCCGCGCTAATGGCCGATGGCGCAACCGGCGCGGCGCCACCCGGCTGAATGCTGCTGTGGGAAATGCGCCCGGTGTGCCACAGCTGAACGGCAATACGCCCGTTTTCCGCGTGTACGCCGGCGGTGATTTTTTTCCATGCGGCAATCTGCTCCGGGCTGTGCAGGCCCGGTGCGCCCGCGTAGCCTTTAGCCTGAGCGGAGATCTGGGTGGCTTCGGAAATAATCAGGCCGGAGCTGGCGCGCTGGCGGTAGTATTCGCCCATCAGCGGGGTTGGAATATCGCCCGGTTCAATGCTGCGCAGACGCGTCAGCGGAGCCATAAACACGCGATTCGGTACGGTTACCGCACCCACTTTCAACGGGGTAAACAACTTTGATTCTGACATAATGACTCCTGAGTAGACCGGTCGTCTTGAAACGGGATAAATAAAAACGCCTGTTAAACGGCAGGCGCAGCAATAATACGTTTGGCGTGGGCAAGGGCGCTTTCCAGCGGCGTTGCGCTACGCGTAATTTTAGCCTGCAGATTCGCCCCCAGCCACAGGGAGTAAAGCACCTGCGAGAGCGTTAAGGCGTCGCCGTCAAACGCAAGGCTGCTCTCCTGACGGCCTTTCTCCAGCGCATCGCCGAGGAGAACGATGATCTGGCTGGCGCCTTTATCCATCGCGGTGCGCATATCTTCCGACAGATCGCAGACCTCTGCCGACAGCTTCACCGTCAGACAGCCGCTGATGATGCCCTGCTGGCAAAACTGCGTCAGCGTATGCTGATAGTAGGCCAGGAGGCGATCGCGATAGTTCCCCTCGCCGTGGTCAAAATGATCGACCAGGCGCTGAAGATATCCGGCGTAGTGATGGTCGAGCAGCGCAACGCCAAAGGCTTCTTTAGAGCGAAAGTAGTGATAGAAAGAGCCTTTCGGCACCTCCGCTGTTTTCAGCAGTTCGCTCAGACCCATACCGGTAAACCCTCGATGCATGCAGAGCTGCTCGCCGGTGGCCAGGATATGTTCGCGGGTGTTACATTCACTGTGCTTGTTCATGGCGCTCACTGTAATAGACCGATTGGTCTAATGCAAGTCATAATTAAAAATGCCGCCTGGCGAAGAGGCTGATGAACAAAATTTGCGTACGGCGGATGAAACGTCTTCAATAAAGAAAGAGATGAGCGGCAGGAGAGGCGAAGTGGCTGAACAACTGGAATTCTTCCCGGTACAGAGTCCGTGCCGGGGGATTTGTCAGTCTGATGAGCGCGGCTACTGTCGGGGGTGTATGCGTAGCCGCGACGAGCGTTTCAACTGGCAGAAAATGAGCGATGCGCAAAAGCAGGATGTTTTGCGTCTGTGCCGACAGCGGCTACTGCGCAAATTACGCGCAGCTAAGCAGGATAGTGCGGAAGAACCGCAGCAACCCTCACTGTTTTAAGCCTAAAATTGCGTATACTCAGGGCACTTTTTTATTGAGGAAGCTGTTATGGTTCAGCGTATTGCTATGGCTCCGCAGGGGCCGGAATTCTCTCGTTTTGTGATGGGCTACTGGCGTCTGATGGACTGGAATATGTCCGCTCAGGCGCTGGTGGGCTTTGTTGAGCAACACCTGGATCTGGGCATTACCACCATCGATCATGCCGATATTTACGGTGACTATCGCTGCGAGGCGGCGTTTGGCGAAGCGCTAAAGCTGGCGCCGCATCTGCGCAGCAGGATGGAAATTGTCACCAAGTGCGGGATTGCCACGAAAGCGCGGGCGGAAAACACCATCGGTCACTATATTACCGACCGCGACCATATTGTTCTCAGCGCGGAGCAGTCGCTGCGTAACCTTGCCACCGACCATATTGACCTGCTGTTGATTCATCGTCCGGACCCGCTGATGGATGCGGATGAAGTGGCGGAAGCCTTCCTGGCCCTTCACCATAGCGGCAAGGTTCGTCACTTCGGCGTATCGAATTTTACCCCCGCCCAGTTTACCCTGCTGCAGTCGCGCCTGCCGTTTACCCTGGCGACCAACCAGGTGGAAATTTCTCCGGTTCATCAGCCGCTGCTGCTTGACGGTACGCTGGATCAGCTTCAGCAGCTGCGTATTCGCCCGATGGCATGGTCCTGCCTCGGCGGCGGTCGTTTGTTTAACGACGACAGCTTCCTGCCGCTGCGCGATGAGCTGGCGCGCGTTGCTCAGGAGCTGAATGCGGAGAGCATTGAGCAGGTGGTGTATGCCTGGATCCTGCGCCTGCCGTCGCAGCCGTTGCCGATTATTGGCTCAGGGAAAATAGAGCGCGTGCGTTCCGCGGTGGCGGCCGAAAAGCTGAAGATGTCCCGCCAGCAGTGGTTCCGTATCCGCAAAGCGGCGTTAGGTTACGACGTTCCGTAAACCCCATCACCTCCGCAATGGCCTACACTTAGTAGCGACAGAGCCATTAAGGAGGTGTTATGCAACGATGTATTCTCGCCATACTTACCCTGGCCGCGTGCGCAGGCGCGCAGGCGGCCAGTGAAAGCGTCGATATCAATCTTGTCACCAGCCAGAGCGTCGGTCAGGCTATCGGTAGCGTTAAAATCAGCGAAACCGCGAAAGGCCTGGAATTTACGCCAGACCTGAAGGCGCTACCTCCCGGCGAGCACGGCTTCCATATCCATGCCAACGGCAGCTGCCAGCCCGCGATTAAAGAGGGTAAAGCCGTCGCCGCTGGCGCGGCAGGCGGGCACTACGATCCGCAAAAAACCGGTAAGCATGAAGGTCCCGACGGCGCCGGTCACCTCGGCGATCTGCCGTTCCTGGTGGTCAATAACGACGGTAAAGCAACCCAGCCGGTGGTCGCGCCGCGCTTAAAAACGCTGGATGAGGTTAAAGGGAAGGCGCTGATGATTCACGTGGGGGGCGACAATATGTCCGATAGCCCGCAGCCCCTTGGCGGCGGCGGCGAGCGGTTCGCCTGCGGCGTGATTAAGTAGTTCTTTCCGTTAAGGTGCCGGCAATGGGCGCCTGTTCCAGCTGCGACAGCGCACACCACAGTCGCCAGATAACCGCCGCCAGCTCTTTGGCTGCCGGCTGGTGGTGGTGATTAAGCGCGTCGCAGATGCGCTGCAGCTCCTGCAGCGTCGAGGCGAGTGGCCGCTGCTGTACCCCGCGCTCGCTCATCACATCCCGCAGCAGGCTGATGCATAAATCGCGCACCTGCGATAGCGGGTCGGAACGGGTTTCCCACTCGCGAAGCTGCCACACCACGTGGGAACAGTTGAGCAAAACCACGCCCCAGCGCAGCAGCCAGCGGCGCGCCAGCGCATCCTGGCTATTGCTGAGCTGGCTGATGTGGTGATAAACCAGCGATTCAAATTCATGCTCGCTATGCTGCGGGCGGCGGCTTAGCTGGTCGACAAAGTGACGCCGTAACGCACGGATATGACGGCGGCTTTTACGCGCGTCTGAACCCGGGCTGATGATGGCGAACGCCAGCCAGGCAAGGCCGACGCCGATGATTTTGCCCAGATTATCGTTAAGAAACGACGCGTAGTCGTAGACCGGCGGGTTGGTCACCGAAATAAACGACCCCATAAATACAATCAGCTGCCCCCACAGTCCGGCGAGCTTAGGCATCTGGAGTTTCAGCAGCTGCATGGTGGTCAGCAGGGGAAACAGAAACAGCAAGAACTGCCATAAATCGGTTATCTGCACCATCAGGCCAAACTTCACCACAAAGCTAAAGAGTGAAAGCAGGATCAGGGTACGCATCAGCAGCGTTAGTGACTTAAACGGCGAAGGAGAGACCGAATAGAGCACGCAGCAGATCGCCGCCAGGGTCAGGGCTGCGGCGCAGGCCTGCCATTGGGTGCTAATTCCCCAGGCGCCGACCATCACCAGCGCGCAAAAGGTGCGTACGCCGTTCCATAAGGCTTCGGCCTGATCGGTATGGCGAGCCAGCGCTGGCGCGGAAGGTACGTTAAATTCCGTTATCGCGCTGGCGTTTTCGATGCGCCTGAGCCAGCGGCTGCTCACCAGATAGAGACGACAGAAGTAGCGCAGACGCTTCCAGAAGGCGATATGCCGGTAGTCAGCGTCCGCGGGGGGCGCCAGCGGAGCGATGATGCGGGCAACGCTCAGGGCGTCGGCGTTGGCATGAGATAACGCGTTGAGCAACGACTCCAGTATCTCGCGGGTGCGGGCAGGCGCGGTGGGCCAGTTGAGCAGCATTCGCCGCAGGCTCGAAATCACGCTGGTCATTCGCAGCTGTTGATGCAGCAGGTAGTTCAGCAGCGGGTTTTGCCGACGAAAGCGATAGTGGCTCCAGAAGGCCTGAATGCGCAGCAGATTCATGGTCAGGATTTGCCCGATCACGCTCTCGTGCGCGGTGCGAATGGCATCGGTCGTTTCCGGCACCCACAGCAGGCTGGCATGTTCCAGCAGGCGCGCATGCATGTTTTTCAGCGCCGTCAGCAGCGTAGCGCCATCGGAGGTGCTCGGTAAGATCATCATCATCAGCCCGCCGCACAAAATACCGACGATGACTTCGCAGACGCGCGACTGGGCGATGGTCCACAGTTCGTTCGCGTCGGTGATATTGATAACCGGGAAGGCGATAATCGCGCAGGTGTAGCCCGCAAGCTGGAAAGCGTAGGCGACGTTATTGGTAAACATCGCGCAGGCCCACGTGCAGAGGGCTATCCACGCCGAAATGCTGAACAGAAACAGCCACGGATCGTTGAGGGTATGCCCGGCCAGCAGCAGCGCCGCGCAGGCGCCGAGCAGGCTGCCGGCAATACGCCCGAAGCTTTTGCTGATCACCCCGCCGACGGTGGGAAAGCTGACCACCGCGGCGGAGGTCATCGCCCAGTAGGGTTCGTCAAGATTCAGCCAGTAGGCGACGCTCAGCGCCAGGCACATGGCAATCCCGTTACGCAAGGCATAGCGCCACTGCGGACGGCTGGCCTTAATCCACGGGAGCGAGCGCCACGTCAGAGCCTGCAGCTTCATTATTGCGCGCCGATGGCTACGGTGCAGGTGGTACCGGAGACCAGGATGGTATCCGGCGGCAAGTGATCAAACTCAATACGCACCGGTACGCGCTGGGCAAGTCGGACCCACGGAATATTCGGTTTAATGTTCGCCACCAGATCGCCGCCGCTCTCCACGCTCTGGTCGACGATGGCGCGTCCGATGCTGCTTACGTGACCCTGTAACTTCTGCTTGCTGCTATAAAGAATGATCTGCGCGCTGTCGCCGGGACGGATATTGCGCAGTTTCGTTTCTTCAAAATAACCCACCACGTAGAAGGAGCGGCTATCCACGAGGGCGAAAACCGGGTGGCCAACGGCGGCGTAGTCGCCAACCCGGGTTGAGAGATTGGTGACCCAACCGTCGACCGGCGCTTTTATTTCCGTCTGCGTGAGCTGCCATTGGGCGTGATCGAGGGTGGCCTGCGCCACGCCAACCACGGCCTTAGCGGCTTCGAGGTTGGTCGTGGCGGTATTCAGCGCGGTATTGGCGTTTTCTAAATCTTCTGCCGAGATAAAGTTCTGTGATAGATGACGCCGACGGCTGGCATCGCTGGCGGCTTTTTTCTGTTCTGCCTGCGCGCGGGCGACTTCCGCTTTGGCTTTAGCAAGCTGCGCCCGGGCGTTGAGCAGGGCGATTTTATAAGGCGTGTCATCGATTCTGAACAGCACGTCTCCCGCTTTAACCAGCTGGTTGTCGCGCACGTTGAGCTGCAGGATGCTGCCGGAAACCTGGGGTGTGACGCCAACCTGCTCGGCGCGGACCTTGCCGTCGCGGGTCCACGGGGATTGCGTGTAGTAATTCCAGACCAGCCAGGCGGCAATAATAGCCAGCGCGGCGACCAGCAGCGTGGATAAGTATTTTAGTTTCTTCATGTAATGAACATTACCAGATAGTCAGTAAAACCAGCGCCAGACAGACGGAGAGCGCAAAGAAGGAGAGGTCCATTAGCAGGGGATGCCAAATCTCGCCTGCATACATCCAGTCCCGCAGCTGGCGGTGGATAATCAACCAGATAAAAAAGCCCAGCAAAACGGCTTTAAACACGGGAGGGAAATAGACAGAAGCGCCGAACACCAGGTCCTGGAGCGACAATCCGGCAGTGTTAAGACTCAGTTTCACAAGCAAAAATCCTTTGCCGTTGCAGGAAGAATGTTCAGGTTATGCGATTATTCACATTGTAAATCATTGTTCTGATTTTAGTGAATCGGGTAATTCATTTGTTTTGGTAATTTAAATGCTGCACACTATTCTAAAATCAGTATAATAACTTAGCAAGCTAATTATAAGGAGATGAAATTGGAATCGCCACTTGGTTCTGATCTGGCACGTTTGGTGCGCGTCTGGCGCGCGCTAATCGACCATCGCCTGAAACCTCTGGAGTTAACGCAGACGCACTGGGTCACGCTGCATAACATTCACCAGCTGCCGCCTGAACAGTCGCAGATTCAGCTGGCGAAAGCCATTGGTATTGAGCAGCCGTCGCTGGTTCGCACGCTCGACCAGTTGGAGGAGAAAGGGCTTATTTCTCGCCAGACCTGTGCTAACGATCGGCGGGCAAAACGTATCAAGCTTACCGAAAAAGCCGAGCCTCTGATCAACGAAATGGAAGAGGTTATCGGCAAAACGCGTGATGAGATTCTGGCCGGCGTATCTAAGGAAGAGGTGGAAACGCTGCTTAATTTGATTCGTAAACTTGAACACAATATTCTCGATCTCCAGGCAAAAGATTGACCTTAGCGAGGCCTTGAGGACTCTCAAGGCCTCTTTTTTATTCATTCATGCCAGACCACTACGCGGTTACGCCCGCTGTTTTTCGCTTCATACATCGCGGTATCCGCGCGCTTAACGCACTCTTCTGCCGAAACGTGCGCATCCTGCGTGGTGAACACGCCCATACTGATGGTCATTCTCTCCGGTAATCCCTCCTGCTTCTCGCTGACCGACAGGCGGATACGTTCGGCGATTGCCAGCGCTTCGTTGGCGCCGATATTCACCAGCAGCAGGGCAAACTCTTCCCCGCCGATACGCGCGGCAGCGTCGTCCTGGCGCACGTTGTTCTGCAACACGCTGGCAGCAAACTGAATCACCTTATCTCCCTGCACGTGACCGTAGGTGTCGTTGATGCGCTTAAAGCGATCGAGGTCGCAGACGATGACCGACAGCGGCTGTGAAGCGGAAGCCTTCGACAATCGCTGAGTCAGGGTGTCATAGAAATAGCTGCGGTTATACAGCCGGGTCAGGGGATCGCGAATCGAGTTCTGGTAAGAGCGGACGTATCTTTCGTTTGATTCACGATAGAGTATAAAAACGTCACCAAGCAGAATTAAAATCAGAAACAGGGTGCTAAGCGTTTCAAAAAGCCGCGCCTGATTCCAGGAGTGAGCGTTACCGCTAACCGTGGAGAGCAGCACCAGCAGCGTAAAGATATAGGCGGTACAAAAAAAGGCGCCGCTGTACCAGAATATATTACGCAGCCGAGTCAGGCCGATCATTAAAATCAGCGTTAATGACCATATGATAATTAATAGCCAGCCAATGCGATTATGCCATAGTGGTGTAAAGGTATAGGTTAGATTGTCAATGAATTCAATGCTTAGCAACGGCGATTTGCTTGAATGAACCCACGATAATATGAGCGTTGCGCTGATAAAAATAAAACAACTACTGAGCACCGCACCGTGAATTTTTCTTGAGTGGCCGGTAATATGTCGGATGCGATATAAAATAATTGAGGTTATAAATAAAACAGCCATCATCACGTTGCGGAAAAAATAAAAAATCAGCGCGTCATTTTGATTGATCTCGCGCCCCTGAGCACAGACCAGCCAGTCGGGATAGCTGCCTATCGTTCCCAGCATCAGCAGGGCCGAGCAGGTAAACGCGAAGGCTATCGGGGCCAGGTACAGCTGTTTTTTATCACACAGATATTTCATGCCCATAAAGCAGGCAATCATAATATGAAAACCCATCAGTGAAATAGTTAGCACAGGGAAAAGCATGGATGATGTTGTAGAGATACGATGAATTAATGAGGTGGTAATAAAATTAACCACAGCAATAGAAAGACTGCACGCGATAGCGTAAATAAATATCCGGTAGGGTAAGCTTTTTATATTAACGCGCATAGTCAACATCCCTGAAAAATGCGAAGGTAAAACGACAGAATTGCCGCAATGTTTTAAATAATACTGGCTGGAGAATACTTGATGGTGGCGGGCGGAATATTGCGCGGGCGCAAATTAGTGCATGTATAAAAGAAAAATATAAATATATATGAATTATTTATTTACGCTGAGGAAATAATACGTATTTTATATCAATAAGCGGCCCGTCCGGGCCGCAGAGAGAAGATTTAGCGCGGGGAGACCGTCACCTGGCTGCCGCTGCCGGCAATGGCTACGCGCTGGCCGACGGAGAACGGCGTGCTGCCTTGCTTTTGCACGACCATGATGGTGTTACCGTCATCTTTGCGGATTTCCAGCTCAACGCCCTGAGTTTTATTCATCGCGCCCTGTACGCCCTGACCGGCTACGCCGCCGGCGACAGCGCCTGCCGCCGTTGCCAAGGAGCGACCCGTGCCGCCGCCAATGGTGTTACCGAGGAAGCCGCCGAGCACCGCGCCTCCGATGGCGCCGATGGCGTTGCTGTCATCTCCGCCCTGAATCTGCACCGCGCGGGTATGCACAATGGTGCCGTAGGTCACGCTCTGGACCTGTTTGGCTTCAGATGCGGAGTAAACATCGCCGGACAGGCCGCTGCTGCTGACGCAGCCTGCAAGCGTAAAACCAATCATCGAGACAGCCAAAACACGTAAAATCATTTATGAATCTCCTGTTCACCAAGAAGCGTTCTGTTGAACTTCCTTGTAGCCAATTATATGGCATTTAAGCGTCTGCTGGCATAGCAGATGCAACGACTATACAAAAAATAATAATCAGAGTCGTCTCAACCTAAACTAAACACAAGTTCTTTACCCTAAGAATCGGCAGCGCTGCTTGTATTGTTAAAAAGTATTATAGCAGCGTAGCTTTGCCCCCTCGTTTATGATGGAGTGTGGGGATATACGAGAGTCATGGAATGAAGGAAAGCGTATGAAATCAGGCCGCTTTATCGGCGTTATGTCCGGCACCAGCCTTGATGGTGTTGATGTTGTTCTCGCAGCAATTAATGAAAATCTGGTTGCCCAGCAGGCCAGCCTGACCTATCCCATCCCCATCGCGATTAAAGAAGATATCCTGGCCATCTGCCAGGGGCAGCAGCTGACTCTTTCGCAGCTGGGGCGTCTCGATACGCGCCTGGGACGGTTATTTGCCGATGCGGTTCTGGCATTGATGGCTCAGGAAAAGCTCAAGGCGGCGGACATCATCGCTATCGGCTGCCATGGCCAAACGGTCTGGCATGAGCCAGCAGGCGATGCGCCGCATACTTTGCAGATTGGCGACAATAACCAGATTGCCGCGCATACCGGCGTGACGGTGGTCGGGGACTTTCGCCGTCGCGATATGGCGCTCGGCGGGCAGGGCGCGCCGCTGGTCCCGGCGTTCCACCACGCGCTGCTGGCGCACCCGGTTGAGCGTCGAATGGTTCTCAATATTGGCGGGATCGCCAACCTCTCTTTGCTGGCGCCAGGTCTGCCGGTGCGCGGCTACGACACCGGCCCGGGCAACATGCTGATGGATGCGTGGGTCTGGCGTCAGTGTGGTAAACCCTTCGATAAAGACGCGCAGTGGGCCAGCGAGGGTAAAATTGTGCTGCCGTTGCTGCAGGATATGCTAAGCGATCCGTGGTTTGCGCTGCCGGCGCCAAAGAGCACCGGTCGTGAATACTTTAACTACGGCTGGCTGTCGCAGCATCTGGCGCGTTATCCGGGGCTTCGCGCCCAGGACGTTCAGGCGACCCTTGCGGAGCTGACCGCCGTCAGCATCAGTGAACAGGTGCTGCTCAGCGGGGGATGTGAACGCCTGCTGGTATGCGGCGGCGGGGCGCGCAATCCGCTTCTGATGGCCCGTCTGGCGGCGCTGCTGCCGGGAACCGAGGTATCGACGACCGATGAGGCGGGGATCAGCGGTGATGATATGGAGGCGCTGGCTTTCGCATGGCTGGCGTGGCGGACGCTTGCCGGACTACCCGGCAATCTCCCTTCCGTGACCGGCGCGTCGCAAGCTTCCGTGCTTGGCGCGATTTTTCCGGCCAATCCGCCGCAAAATCAGAGTTAACTGAAATCACCCGCGCCGGTTTCTTCGTAAACTGGACAGCGTTGAGGGAGGGCGTTATGCCTTCCCGGACCGGGAAAGTCGAAGGCAAATTGATGAAAAAAATTCTTATTCTTGCTGTACCTTTTATGCTGGCGGGCTGTAGCTACTACAACCAGTTTGTCGAGCGGATGAATACGGACACCCTCGAGTATCAGTGTGACCAGAAACCGTTGACCGTCCATCTCAATCATACTCGCCAGCAGGTCAGCTTTATTTACGATAATCAGCAGCTCAATTTACAGCAGGGGCTCTCCGCCTCTGGCGCGCGCTATACCGATGGCGTTTACGTCTTCTGGTCGAAGGGCGATAGCGCCACCGTCTATAAACGGGACCGTATCGTGCTGGAAAACTGTCAGCTGCAAACCGCCAAACGTTGAGATTTCAGCCATGGGGGCGCACAATAACGCTACCCTTTGATTATTTTCTCAATTGCCATGTCTGATAACGACGAATTGCAGCAAATCGCGCACCTGCGCCGTGAGTATACCCGTGGTGGCCTGCGCCGCCACGATCTTCCCGCCGAACCTCTGGCACTCTTTGAGCGCTGGCTGCGTCAGGCCTGTGACGCAAAGCTCGCTGACCCAACGGCGATGGTTGTCGCGACCGTCGATGAAAACTCGCAGCCTTACCAGCGCATCGTGTTGCTCAAGCACTACGATGAGAAAGGCCTGGTGTTCTATACCAACCTCGGCAGCCGCAAAGCCCATCAGATTGAAAAAAATCCCCGCATCAGCCTGCTTTTCCCATGGCATATGCTGGAACGTCAGGTGATGGTTATCGGTAAAGCGGAACGCCTTTCAACGCTGGAAGTGGTGAAATATTTCCATAGCCGTCCGCGCGATAGTCAGATTGGCGCATGGGTGTCGCAGCAGTCCAGCCGTATCTCGGCGCGTGGCATCCTTGAGAGTAAGTTCCTCGAGCTTAAGCAAAAATTCCAGCAGGGCGAAGTGCCGCTGCCGAGCTTCTGGGGCGGATTCCGCGTCAGTATCGAACAGATGGAGTTCTGGCAGGGCGGCGAGCATCGTCTGCACGATCGTTTTCTCTACCAGCGGCAAAACGGCGGCTGGCAAATCGACCGACTGGCGCCATAAAGGACGCAAAAATGTTGTGTTAAGCGCTGGTGCATCGTGGCCCGGCGCTTTATTCTATACGCTTCATTTTTCAAGCTGCATCTTTGTTAGCTGCGCCTGCCTGGCTCTGTCGCTTACCTGAGTAAGTTCCCTGGGCTTTCACATGCTTGCCGCGGCGACGCAGCTTGAATAATTTTGCGTAGATATTTTTTTCGCGTCTGGCGAAAAGTCGTGTACCGGCAGAGGTGCAGTCGTTTTATAGATGGAGAATTTGATGGCAAGCAGTAACTTGATTAAACAATTGCAGGAGCGGGGGCTGATAGCCCAGGTGACGGACGAAGAAGCGTTAGCAGAGCGACTGGCGCAAGGCCCGATCGCGCTCTATTGCGGCTTCGATCCCACCGCTGACAGCTTGCATTTGGGGCATCTTGTTCCATTGTTATGCCTGAAACGCTTCCAGATGGCCGGCCATAAACCGGTTGCCCTGGTGGGCGGCGCGACCGGTCTGATTGGCGACCCGAGCTTTAAAGCCGCGGAGCGTAAACTGAACACTGAAGATACCGTGCAGGAGTGGGTAGATAAAATTCGCAAACAGGTCGCGCCTTTCCTCGACTTTGATTGCGGTGAAAATTCTGCCATTGCCGCCAACAACTACGACTGGTTTGGCAGCATGAACGTGCTGACTTTCCTGCGTGATATCGGCAAGCACTTCTCGGTAAACCAGATGATCAACAAAGAAGCGGTGAAGCAGCGTCTGAACCGTGACGACCAGGGCATCTCTTTTACCGAGTTCTCCTACAACCTGCTGCAGGGTTACGACTTTGCCTGCCTGAACAAGCTGCACGGCGTGGCGCTGCAAATCGGCGGTTCTGACCAGTGGGGCAACATTACCTCCGGTATCGACCTGACCCGTCGTCTGCACCAGAACCAGGTCTTTGGCCTGACCGTTCCGCTGATCACCAAGGCGGACGGCACGAAATTCGGTAAAACCGAAGGCGGCGCAGTGTGGCTGGATCCGAAGAAAACCAGTCCGTACAAGTTCTACCAGTTCTGGATCAACACCGCGGATGCCGACGTTTATCGCTTCCTGAAGTTCTTCACTTTTATGGACATGGCTGAAATCAATGCCCTGGAAGAAGAAGACAAAAACAGCGGTAAAGCACCGCGCGCCCAGTATGTGCTGGCCGAACAGGTGACCCGCCTGGTGCACGGTGAAGAAGGTCTGGTGGCGGCAAAACGCATTACCGAGAGCCTGTTCAACGGTAACCTGAGCGATTTGAGCGAAGCCGATTTCGAACAGCTGGCGCAGGATGGCGTGCCGATGATCGAAATGGATAAAGGCGCCGATCTGATGCAGGCGCTGGTGGATTCTGAACTGCAGCCGTCCCGCGGTCAGGCGCGTAAAACCATCGCATCCAATGCGGTGACCATCAACGGCGAAAAACAGTCCGACCCGGAATACGTATTTGTTGATGCCGACCGTCTCTTTGGTCGCTACACCTTACTGCGTCGCGGTAAGAAAAATTACTGTCTGGTCTGCTGGAAGTAATTGCGTAAAGGCAGGGGCGTGGGAAACCGCGCCCCTTATTTTTTGCTCTCAGGTAATCAAGATGAAGAATATCCTCGCCATCCAGTCCCACGTTGTGTTTGGCCATGCGGGCAACAGCGCCGCTGAATTTCCGATGCGCCGCCTTGGCGCCAACGTCTGGCCGCTTAATACCGTACAATTCTCCAACCATACCCAATACGGAAAGTGGACCGGCTGCGTGATGCCGCCAGCGCATCTGACGGAAATCGTTCAGGGGATTGCCGATATTAACCAGCTGCAGCGCTGTGACGCGGTATTAAGCGGATACCTGGGATCGGCGGAACAGGGCGAACATATTCTTGGCATCGTGCGTCAGGTGAAAAGCGCCAATCCGGCCGCGAAATATTTCTGCGATCCGGTCATGGGGCACCCTGAAAAGGGCTGTATCGTAGCGCCCGGCGTCGCGGAGTTTCATGTACGCTATGCGCTGCCGGCGAGCGATATTATTGCGCCAAACCTGGTTGAGCTGGAGATCCTCTGCGGGCATCCGGTGGCGAACGTTAACGAAGCGGTGCTGGCCGCGCGCGAGCTGATTGCACAGGGGCCGGAAGTGGTGCTGGTGAAGCATCTTTCGCGGGCCGGGCTGAGTATGGATCGTTTTGAAATGCTGCTGGTCACCGCGCAGGAAGCCTGGCATATCAGCCGTCCGCTGGTGGATTTTGGCATGCGCCAGCCGGTGGGCGTCGGCGATGTCACCAGCGGGCTGCTGCTGGTTAAGCTGCTGCAGGGCGCGGGACTGCGCGATGCGCTGGAGCACGTGACCGCCGCGGTGTATGAAATCATGCTGGCGACAAAAAATATGCAGGAGTATGAGCTACAGGTTGTGGCGGCTCAGGATCGCATCGCGCAGCCGGAGCACTACTTCAGCGCCACGCAGCTTTAAGAGGCGTGAGAACAACTTGCCCGACCTGCGTCGGGCAAGCATCGGCTTCACTTCAGCCCTTCAGCCTCGAGGGCGGCGGCTACCGCAGGCCGCGCGGCAACGCGCTTCATCCAGGCTGCAATATTGCTATAGCCTTCCATATCCAGCTTCACGGCGTACGCCCAGCGCAGCACGGTAAACAGGTAGCCATCGGCGATAGTGAAACGGTGCCCGTTAATCCACTCTTTATCTTCCAGGCATTCGTTCACGTACTGCATTTTTTTGTCCAGCAGCGTGCGAGCGACAGGTTTGTAATCCTCCGGCGTATCCGGGCGAAACAGCGGAGTAAAACCTTTATGCAGCTCCGTCGCCACGTAGTTTAGCCACTCCAGCGTCTGATAGCGGGCGATGCTTCCCACCGGCGCCAGCAGCTGGCGGTCCGGCACGCGATCGGCGATATATTGCATAATGGCCACGCCTTCCGTCAGCAGCACATCATCGTCCAGCAGCAGCGCCGGTACCTGACCCTTCGGGTTGATCTGCAGATAATCATCCCCGTTTTCGAGACGTTTTTTCATCACGTCAACGCCCTGCAGGGTGAAGTCCAGCCCGCTTTCGCGTAGCGCAATATGCGAAGCAAGAGAACAAGCGCCGGATTTGTAGAACAGTTTCATCGGTAACTCCTCGTGGCTGCGGTTTCCTGTATGTTAGTCCGCCCAGGGGTAAAAAAAAACCGCTAACAGCGCGTTAGCGGTTTAAATTTATGGGTTTTCCCGGGGAGCTTAAGCCGTAGCGGTATCGCTGGCTTTTGCCGTTTTATCGTCGTCCTGGGTCATACGGTTCAGCTTCGGCGCCGTCATGAGCATCAGGATGGCGATAATGCCGGTGGCGACACCGATATGCAGGAACACGCGACCGTAAACTTCCAGCGACATCAGCGGGTCAGTCACGTTATCCGGCACCGCCATCATGTTCGCCACGTAGCCGCCGATCAGGTTGGCGCCAGCGGTAGTCAGGAACCAGCTACCCATAATGAAGCCCATCAGGCGCTGCGGAACCAGCTGTGCCACCATCGCCAGACCCAGACCGGAAATCATCAGTTCACCGATACTCTGCAGGCCGTAGCTGATCACCAGCCAGCTGACGTTTACGATGCCCGCATCGCTGGCGAACTTAGCGCCCAGCGGCAGGACAAGGAAGGCGCCGGAGCACAGGACCATACCAATAGCAAACTTCATCGGCATCGGCAGGGTATCGCCCATCTTGTTATAAATGGCGGCCAGAATCGGGCTACCGATAATGATCCAGAAAGGGTTCAGCGCCTGGTACTGCTCAGGCTCGAAAGCGATGCCCAGCAGAGAGTGTTCAACGTTGCGAATCGCAAAGAAGTTGAGGGAGGTTGGCATCTGGCTGTACAGAACGAAGAAGATAATCGCCTGCAGCATCAGGATGAAAGCGACGATCATTTTGCGACGGGCCGCGCCCTGCATCGCGAAGGCTTCTTTAGCGAAAATAACGATGATGCCCAGCGCAACCACGCCCAGCGCCATACGTGCAATACCCTGGTTGTGCAGCAGCCAGGTTGCAATCGCGATGAGAACCACCACGCCAACGATAGTCGCCAGCAGCTTGCCTATCTGCAGCGGGGCGAAGTCAGGCTTCGAGCCGTACTGTTTAACCCAGCGCTGGCAGAAAGTGAAGTTGACGATGGTGATCACCAGGCCGACAAAGCTCAGGGCGAAAGCGACGCTCCAGCCGAACTTCGCCGCCAACCATGGCGTGGCCAGCATAGAGAAGAAAGAACCGATGTTGATGGACATGTAGTACATGGTAAATGCACCGTCCAGACGCGGGTCGTTCTTTTCATAGCAGGTTGAGAGCAGGGAAGAGGGGTTAGCCTTAAACAGGCCGTTACCGACGGCAATCGTCGCCATACCTATATATACGATGCCTGCATCGTGCCCTGACCACGCCACCAGGCCGTAGCCGATAGCCAGAACGATTGCGCCGAGCATGATGACGCGCTTAGTGCCAAGCACCTTGTCGCCCAGCCAGCCGCCAATCGCCACCAGACCATAGACCAGCGCGCTAAAGGAGGAGAACAGAGTAATAGAGTCCGCTTCTGACATACCCAGCTGTTTAACCAGGTAAACGGCCATGATCCCTTGCAGGCCGTAGAAACCAAAACGTTCCCACAGCTCAATAGAGAAGATGAGATAGAACGAACGTGGTTGTTTGAAAGCGTTTAAACTTACGCTTTCTGTTGGTTTATTGTTTGCAGTCGACACAAATACCTCTTTTTTTACATCCCATATTAACGGGGGGTGTTCGGGGCGCAATCTTCTCAGACCGCCGCCTTTATAGTTATTCTGGAGGGAAAACGGCAGGTAATGTTCACTATCCTGCCCCTTCAGGCAATAGCTTTGCAATAATCTGTTACACATATTCCATGCGGCATAATACACCGCCTACTCAAATGTTATTCAGAGTTAAATTTCAAGGTTTAGCCAAAGGGAGAGTTTTTATCTGTTGGAATCCGAAGTTTTTCGCATAATGGCGATATGTTCGGCTGTATGCGCTTGCATCCAGTGATATAGCCCGTAATCCTAAAAATTGATGGGTTATTGTTTTGGTATTTAACTTAAGGGTATTTGAATCAGAAGGTTTGCACGCAAAAGCGTTAACATTAAATCAACAATAAATTGACCAGGTGATCTCGATCACAAATGTATAGAAATTTTGCCTCTAAAAAAAATGAATAAGCTGGCCGATGATTATATAACCGCATAATCACCCGCAACAGCGAGAAAATGATGGCGTGAATGTCGATGAAGGCGGGGGAAAAGCAGCGTCATCACCCTGATGGATAATGACGCGATGCGTGTTCAGAGATCGACCTTCTCTTTGTACTCGCAAAGGTCTTCTATCAGGCAGGAGCCGCAGCGCGGTTTGCGGGCAATACAGGTATAACGACCGTGCAGGATTAACCAGTGATGGCAGTCGACTTTAAATTCCGCTGGAACCACCTTTAACAGCTTTTCTTCGACCTGTTCAACGTTCTTACCGGGCGCAAATTGTGTACGATTGCAAACGCGGAAGATATGCGTATCGACGGCGATTGTCGGCCAGCCGAAGGCGGTGTTGAGTACCACGTTCGCGGTTTTACGGCCGACGCCGGGAAGCGCCTCAAGGGCCGCCCGATCTTCCGGCACTTCGCCATTGTGCTGCTCAAGCAGGATACGACAGGTCTTGATGACGTTTTCTGCTTTGCTGTTAAACAGGCCAATAGTCTTGATATACGACTTCACGCCCTCAACGCCCAGCGCCAGCATGGCCGCCGGCGTGTTGGCGACCGGGTAGAGTTTTGCCGTCGCTTTGTTGACGCTGACGTCGGTGGCCTGCGCCGAGAGCAGGACGGCGATCAATAATTCAAACGGCGAGTGAAAATTCAGCTCCGTGGTGGGGTGCGGGTTGTTATCCCTGAGCCTGGTGAGGATCTCCAGGCGTTTACTCTTATTCATTCCAGGCTTTTCCCGTCACATCAGACGGCGCAACGACATCGGCTTGTACCGCTTTAGCTTTGCGCTGTTTGCTACGTTCATCGATAAGGTATTTTACCGCCAACATCATGCCGAGGCCAATAAATGCCCCCGGCGGCAGCATCGCCAGCAGAAACGGCGTATCGGTATGAAATACTTCAATGCGCAGAACTTTAGCCCAGCTGCCGAGCAGGCTGTCGGCACCATCAAACAGGGTACCGTTGCCGAGAATTTCCCGCATTGATCCGAGCACAAACATCGCACAGGTGGCCCCCATGCCGATGGAAAAACCATCCAGCGCCGACAGCGCCGGGCCTTTTTTCGCGGCAAAGGCCTCAGCGCGCCCAACCACGATACAGTTGGTGACAATCAGCGGGATAAAGATCCCCAGAGACTGATAGAGGCCGAACGCGTAGGCGTTGATCAGCATCTGCACGACGCTCACCACCGAAGCGATGATCATGACGTAAATCGGAATACGGATTTCCGCCGGCGTCCAGCGGCGCAGGCTGGAAATGGTCAGGTTCGTCAGGGTGAGCACCAGCGTCGTCGCCAGCCCAAGGCCAAGGGCGTTGGTGGCGGTCGAGGTCACGGCGAGTAGGGGACACATCCCCAGCAGCTGAACCAGCGCGGAGTTGTTTTTCCACAACCCCTGAACAATAACGTCTTTTACTTCGCTCATGATTTAGTCTCCACAGGGAGTGAATGCGGAAATCTGCGCGGGCAGCGTTTGTGCGTACAGGCCGGCGCGCTTGACGGCATTGACCACCGCGCGCGGGGTAATGGTGGCCCCGGTAAACTGGTCGAAGTCGCCGCCGTCTTTTTTCACGGCCCAGTGGCTGTCGTTTTGCCCATGAATCACTTTACCGGCAAAGAGGGTGATCCAGTCGGAAATTCTGAGTTCGATTTTATCGCCCAGCCCCGGCGTCTCATGATGTTCGGTGACGCGGGTACCCAGCACGGTACCTTTAAAATCGGCGGCCACCAGCAGCTGAATGGCCCCGGAATAGCCGTCCGGTGCGGTGGCTTCCATCACCGCAGCCACCGGTTTTTCGCCATCCTGAGCGATCCAAACCTTGTGCTGGCTTTTTCCCAGCGCCGGGGCGGTAACTTGATAACAGCTTTTCAGCAAGTCGTTGTTATAAAGATTAGCCGGCATAACCTGGTCAAATAAGGCTTTTTGCTGCTGGGCAGCCTGGTCTTCAATGGTGCTTTTGGTCAGCTCGTTAATCGCGGCCGTTAGCCCGGTAGACCCCGCCGCAAAGAGGGCCAGCGTGATGCCGTGTTTACGCATGCTTTGTAACATGTTCGGGTCCTCAGCGGTGGCCGTACGCGCGCGGGCGCGTATAGTAATCGATCAAGGGAACGGTAATATTGGCCAGCAGAACGGCAAAGGCCACGCCATCCGGATAGCCGCCAAAGCTGCGAATTAGCCATACCAGTAACCCCGCCAGCGCGCCGAAGATCAGGCGTCCGCGATTGGTGGTGGAGGCGGTTACCGGATCCGTCAGAATAAAGAACGCGCCCAGCATGGTGGCGCCGGACAGCAGATGAATCAGCGGCGAGGCGAGGCTTTCCGGGGAGAACAGCCATCCGAGGGTAGCACAAACGGCAAGGCTCAGCAGAAAACTGACCGGGATATGCCAGCGAATGGCTTTTTGCCATAACAGGAACAGACCACCCGCCAGATACGCCAGGTTAACCCACTGCCAGCCGAGGCCGGCGAGCGCGCCGCCGTAGACAGGATACTGGAGAATCTCTTCAACCGCGTGACCGGCATGAAGCGAGGTTTTGAAGGTATCCAGCGGCGTGGCCTGGCTGATACCGTCAATGCCCATTCGCAGGCTGTTCATGTCTCCACCGCTCGCCGTATGGCCTGTGAAAATCATCCGCAGCGCGTCGCTAAATCCGGGAACATTGGCGGCTATCTCATGCGGCGGGAGCCACGAAGTCATCTGGACCGGGAAGGAGATGAGCAGGACGACATAGCCGATCATCGCCGGGTTAAAAGGATTATGACCCAGACCACCGTAGAGCTGTTTAGCGATGATCACCGCGAACGCGGTCCCCAGCACCACCATCCACCAGGGAGCAAAAGGCGGAATACTGATGGCCAGCAGCAGGCCGGTCAGCAGCGCGGAGTTATCGGCGAGGATCGCGGGAATATTTTGTTTGCGCAGTTTAAGGATGGCCGCTTCGGCTCCCCACGCCGTGATGGCGGCAAGGATAATTTGCAGCACGGTACCCCAGCCGAAAAACCAGGTCTGAACCGCGATGCCGGGCACGGCGGCGAGCAGCACCAGCAGCATAATCCGCGAAGTCTGGCGCTGATTGTGGGTATAAGGGGAACTTGCGATTCTGAAAACCATTTAATCCTCGTTAACTGCCTGCCGGGATGCTTTCCGGGCCTGAACGCGGGCGATTGCTTCAGCGACTGCCGCTTTGCGGGCGTCATCATTGGCTGCCGACGGGGGAACTGCTTGTTGCTGTTGTTCTGCTTTACGCGCTTTAGCCCGGGCGATGGCGGCCTCAACGGCGGCCTTGCGCGGGTCAACGGCGGCGGGCTGCTCCGCTGGGGCGTCTTCTGCCGGAGCGGCCTGCTGTTGGGCTTTACGCACTTTGGCGCGGGCGATGGCGGCCTCGACGGCGGCCTTGCGCGGGTCAACGGCGGCGGGCTGCTCCGCTGGGGCGTCTTCCGCAGGAACCGCCTGCTGTTGGGCTTTACGCGCTTTGGCCCGGGCGATGGCGGCCTCGACGGCGGCTTTGCGCGGGTCACTGGCGGCGGGCTGCTCTGCTGGGGCGTCTTCCGCAGGAACCGCCTGCTGTTCGACTTTGCGCGCTTTGGCTCGGGCGATGGCGGCCTCGACGGCGGCTTTGCGCGGGTCAAGGGCGGCGTCAGATGACGGCCCGGCGACGTTGCTTTGTGCCTGTTGCTGAGCTTTGCGTGCCCGGGCCTCGGCCTTGCGGGCTTCGCGGGCGGCAATGGCTTCGCTGTTATCCGGTTTGGCGCCGGAGAGCACGATAATCGGCTGCGCCGCGTCACGCTGCTTTTCCCGTACCCGGGCAAGGGCGGCGTTAATCGCGTCCTGATCTTTCGCCGCGGGCTGGACCGCGGCCTGCTTATGCCGTTCAAGACGCGCGGCTTTATCGCGCTCAAGACGCGCCTGACGGGCCTCAAAGCGTAATTTCGCCTCCGCCGCGCGTTTCTCTTCCTGAGCAAGCGCGTAAATCTCCGCTTTTTCCTGGCGGAAGTACTGCACCAGCGGGATATTGCTTGGGCAGACCCAAGCGCAGGCGCCGCACTCAATGCAATCCGCCAGGTTATGGCTGGTGGCTTTGTCGTGCTGCTGGCCTTTGCTGAACCAATAAAGCTGCTGCGGCAGAAGATCGGCCGGGCAGGCGTCCGCGCAGGCGCTGCAGCGGATGCAGCCTTTTTCCTCTTCCGGCTCGCCCATTTCGCTCGCCGACGGCGCCAGCAGGCAGTTGGTGATTTTCACGACCGGCACGTCGAGCCACGGCAGGGTGAAGCCCATCAGCGGCCCGCCCATAATTACCATAGGATCGCCGCTTGGACAGAAACCGGCATCGTTGAGCAGATGGCTGACCGGAGTGCCGAGGCGCGCCCAGACGTTGCCCGGACGCGAGATCGCTTCCCCGGTCAGGGTGACGACGCGCTCGGTCAGCGGCTCGCCGTCGATTACCGCGCGTTTCACCGCATAGGCGGTGCCGACGTTCTGCATCAGCACGCCGATGTCAGAGGAGCGTCCGCCGTGAGGCACCTGCTTGCCGGTGAGGATCTGCGTCAGCTGTTTCGCTCCGCCGGAGGGATATTTCGTGGGGATCACGCGCAGGGAAATACCGTGCGTGTCGGCTAATACCGCGCGCAGCATCGAAATCGCCTGCGGTTTATTATCCTCGATGCCGATCAGTACCTGAGCTGGCTGCAGAATATGGGCAAGGATGCGAATACCCTCGACGATCTGCGCCGCGCAATCCTGCATCAGACGGTCGTCGGCGGTAATATAGGGTTCGCACTCGGCGGCGTTGATAATGAGTGTGTCGATTTTGTCGCCGCCGCCGCGCAGCTTGGCGCCGGTCGGGAAACCCGCGCCGCCCAGTCCGGCCACGCCAAACTGGTGAATACGCTCAATCAGCGCTTCGCGGGATTTATTCTGGTAATCGTTCCAGCCATCGCGTTCAATCCAGCGGTCTTCGCCATCGGCATCAATAATCACGCTCATTTCCGCCAGCGCGGAAGGGTGGGCGGTAGAGTGGGGAGCAATGGCCGCCACCGTACCGGACGTCGGGGCGTGCACCGGCAGCATTCTGCCCCAGCCGCGCGTTAACGGCTGGCCGCGCAGGACGCGATCGCCAGGCTGAACGCAGAGCTCACCTTCAGCGCCAATATGCTGTTTTAGCGGAATGACAAAACGCTGCGGCAGTGAAACCTGACGCAGCGGGGTACCGTTGGACTGGGTTTTCATTTCTGGCGGATGGATGCCGCCGTTGAAGTCCCAGACTTTATCTTTGCGAAAAGCGGAAAATAACTTAAACATGTTGTTCCACGGGAATAATGCGTACCGGGATGGTCTGAAGATCCCATTTCCAGGTTTCTGTCGTCGGCGCCACCGGGCGCAGTTCAATACATTGCGTCGGACAAGGCGCGACGCAAAGATTACAGCCGGTACAGAGATCGCTCATCACCGTATGCATGGCGCGCGTGGCGCCGACGATGGCATCGACGGGACAGGCCTGAATGCATTTTGTGCAGCCGATGCAGTTCGCCTCGTCGATCACCGCCAGCATTCGCGCCGGTTCGGCTTCCTGCGCATCGCCGTCTGTCGGCTGCGGATCGACGTTCAATAGCTCGGCGATTTTCAGCATCACCGCTTCGCCGCCGGGGGCGCAGCAGTTGATTTTCTCGCCCTGGGTCCCCACCGCTTCAGCGTAGGGACGACAGCCAGGATAGCCGCACTGGCCGCACTGGCTCTGCGGAAGCAGGGCATCAATTTTTTCCACCACCGGGTCATCCTCCACCGCAAAGCGGCGGGAGGCGTACCCCAGAATTAAGCCGAAAATTAGCCCCAGCAGGCTAATGGCGACCACGGCTATCCAGACAGCGTTCATTACAACTTCACCAAACCACTAAAGCCCATAAAAGCAAGGGACATTAAACCTGCGGTGACCAGTGCAATCGCGTTACCGCGAAACGGCGCGGGAACATCCGCTACCACCAGTCGCTCGCGAATGGAGGCGAAAAGCACCATAACCAGCGAAAAACCGACCGCGGCGGCAAAACCGTACAGCGCTGATTGCAGGAAATTATGCCCAAGGTTAATGTTGAGCAGCGCCACGCCGAGCACCGCGCAGTTGGTGGTGATCAGCGGCAGGAAGATGCCCAGCAGGCGATACAACGCCGGGCTGGTTTTACGCACGACCATTTCGGTAAACTGCACCACCACGGCGATGACCAGGATAAAGGCCAGCGTACGTAAATAGACCAGATCCAGCGGGATAAGGATCCAGGTATCAATTAACCAGGCGCAAATAGAGGCCAGCGTCATCACAAACGTGGTGGCAAGCCCCATCCCCATAGCGGCTTCCAGCTTTTTGGAAACCCCCATAAACGGGCACAGTCCAAGAAACTTCACCAGCACGAAGTTGTTAACCAGGACAGTGCCAACAAAGAGCAGTAAATAATCAGCCATCATTCGACCTGAAATAGAAAAAGCCGTCTATTATCGAATAAATCGATACCGGCGACAACAGGTTAACTGTGTGGTTATTACGGATTCACAAAGGTCCGCTTAACCCGTTGAGAACGCCTGAAATAGGGCGCAAGCAGCGCTGCGGCGAGGAGAGGGAAAAGCAGCTGGCGCAGCGCGAGCGCGTCGGAAATAGGGGAAAAGGCAAAGGCTTTTACCGCCAGCAGAAGCGTGATCAGCAGCCAGATAATGTAGTGCTTCGGTACCCCTTTCCGCCGTTTAAAGAAGGCGATGGTCAACCACAGCGTGTAGTACCACATGGCGATCGCAAAGGCTAAGGAGGCGATCCACAGGGCGAGATGTTCGATACTCATCGCGCTCAGCAATGTGTAAGTCTGGGAAGACATCAGGGCATCAGCAAAAAACAGCAGCGACAATGAGGCGCTAAGCAGGGCTACCAGGAGCCATGCCAGCGGTGCCAGAAGCCATCCGCCAATACGTTCCACAGAGTCAGAAGACATTATTACTCCAAAATTCAACGCCAGTTATAAATAAAAGCAGGGCGGAAGTATAAGCAACTGGCGTGAATGATGACAGTCTTTATTGCACGTAGCGCCAGACGGACTTGGGCACTTCGCCGATGTTGAACAATTTGCCGCCAGAAACCAGCTCCGCCCGGCGATGGTCGGCCGCGCGATACATGTTGACGATCTCTTCGTTATCGGTCAGGGAATAGTTAAGGTGATCAAAAAGTTTTTCCAGACTTTCCAGCGAACTGATTTTACGAAATTTTAATAAGTAGTCCTGAACGGTCATTTGCGTATCCATTTTATAATCGGAATAAATTAAGTTGAATATACCCATACTGAGTAAACCTGTTCTCAACCGGCAGTTCCTTTCTAAGATAAACTGTATGCAATTATTTCGGTTGTAAATACCGGTGACAAGAACAGATGATGTTTCCGGCCTGGTAAAAAGAAATTTAAGAGTATTCCAGAACTGAATCAGGCGCCGGAAGGCGCCTGGGAGAGAAGATTAACGCTGTTCGCCTCGGCTGGCAATAACGTTTTGGTACCAGAAAAAACTCTTTTTCCGTTTACGCGCCAGATTTTGCTGGTGATCGACATAAACGAATCCGTATTGTTTTTTATAACCGTTCAGCCAGCTCAAAAGATCAATAAAGGACCAGGGGTAGTAGCCGCGCACGTCGGCGCCCTGTTCCAGCGCTTTTTCCAGCGCGGTAATATGGCTACTGAGATAGTCAATCCGCGGGTCGTCGACGATTTCGCCATTGATAATCGGGTCTATTGCCCCCAGGCCGTTTTCGGTGATGTAGATCGGAATATCACCGTAGCGCGCTTTAATCATCATGATCCCGTCGGTTAAGCCCTGAGGCCAAATTTCCCAGCCCCATTCGGTATAGGTGCTTTGCGGGTTACGCACGAAGTGGAAGAGCCCATCCACGCCCGGCTCGCCGCCGGTCGGTACTTCAGGAGGCTGCGCCGACACGGTTTCACGGCGATAGTAGTTCAGGCCGATAAAGTCACAGCGGTTGTCACGCAGCAGCGCGTCGTCTCCCGGTTCAAAGACCGGAACCCCCCACAGCGCCCGGGTCTGCTGCAGTAGCTCTGCGGGATAGCCGCCTTTTAATACCGGATCGTAGAGCCAGTGGGTATGGATGGCGTCCGCCATCTCTGTCGCCCGCTTATCTTCCTCACTGTCGGTTAATGCGGTGTGCGGCTGCAGCACGTTGACAAACCCTATCTCCCCCGCCACGCCCATTTCACGAAACGCTTTCACGGCCAGCGCATGGGCGATAAAGACGTGATGGCAGGCCTGAATGGCGCGCGCCGGATCGCGCACCGCAGGAGGATGGAGGCCGTTAATGTAACCGTGGCCGATAAAGACGATAGTCTCGTTAAAGGTTGCCCACAGTTTGACCCGGGAGCCAAAACGTTGATAGCACAGGCGAGCGTACTCAGCGAAGGCTTCCGCGGTACTGCGCGCCTCCCAGCCGCCTTCATCCTGCAGCGCCTGAGGAAGATCCCAGTGGTACAGGGTAATCATCGGTTCAATGTTATGCGCCAGCAGTTCGTCAATCAGGTCGCTGTAGAATTGGACGCCAGCCTCGTTCACTTCACCGCGGCCGCCAGGCAGCAGGCGGGGCCAGGAAATAGAAAAGCGATAGCTTTGCAAACCCATTTCCGCCATCAGCGCTACGTCTTCGCGAAAACGATGGTAGTGGTCAACGGCGACGTCACCGGTCGTCCCCTGATAGGTGGTGCCCGGAAGGTGAGAATAAATATCCCAGATAGAAGGGCCTTTGCCGTCGGCATCGTGACCGCCTTCAACCTGCCAGGCCGCGGTCGCGGCGCCCCATAAAAAGTGTTGCGGGAATTTGGACATGAAGAAACTCCTTATCGATTGATAAAGAGAGTGTAATAAAGGCGTATGCAACTATGCAACCGGTTTCAGAAACCGGTTGCATAGTTGCGAAGCGGGTCACTGTTTATTTCGACAGCGGCTTCGTCTGAACAGCATCAACGGCAGGCGGGGACTGGTAGTTATCAATATGATGAGCGATAACTAAAAGCAGGGCCGAAACGCCCAAAACAATCCAGCCAATAAGTTCTACAATACGATTAAAAACGTTTTCCATAACTCTACGGCAAATGGTGAAACCAGACTGAAATGGTACTCAACGACTGAAGTAACGCAAGTGTTACATGATCTTAGCTGCGCAAATGGCGTAAAGCTGAGCAACCGGTGCAGGGGCAAACGCGTCGAAGATGCGTTCAGAATCGCGGTGTTAGTGCGGCTGCGACATTTCGTTAAGGGGGCAGAAAAATGAGTGACCCTATCCGGGTAGGTTTAATCGGGTACGGCTATGCGAGCAAAACCTTTCATGCGCCGCTGGTCAGCGGTACGCCGGGGATGACGCTGGCGGCGGTCTCGAGCAGCGATGAAACGAAAGTGCTGGCCGACTGGCCTGCGGTGAAGGTGGTGACCGCACCGCAGGCGCTCTTTAGCGACCCCGATATCGATCTGGTGGTGATCCCCACGCCCAATGATACCCATTTCCCGCTGGCGAAAGCTGCGCTGGAAGCGGGCAAGCATGTAGTGGTGGATAAACCGTTTACCGTGACACTGTCACAGGCTCGCGAGCTTGAGGCCATTGCCAAAAGCGAGGGGCGACTGCTGTCCGTGTTCCATAACCGCCGCTGGGACAGCGATTTTCTGACGGTGAAGTCGCTGATTAACGAAGGCCTGTTAGGGGAAGTCGGCTATTTTGAGTCGCATTTCGACCGCTATCGACCGCAGGTACGGCAACGCTGGCGCGAGCAAGGTGGGCCGGGCAGCGGCATCTGGTACGATCTTGCCCCGCATCTGCTGGACCAGGTGGTAAATCTCTTCGGTCTGCCGGTGAGTATGCAGGTCGACCTGGCTCAGCTACGGCCTGGCTCCCAGTCCACAGACTATTTTCATGCGGTGTTGGCCTGGCCGCAGCGTCGCGTGGTGCTGCACGGAACCCTGGTGGCCGCGGCGGAAACGGCGCGCTTTATCATCCACGGTTCGCGGGGAAGCTATGTGAAATACGGCCTTGATCCGCAGGAAGAACGGCTGAAAAGCGGCGAGCGCCTGCCGCAGGAGGATTGGGGGTACGATATGCGCGACGGGCTGCTGACGCGTGCCGAAGGCGAGGAAATCACCGAGGAGTCGTGGCTGACGCTACCGGGCAACTATCCGGCCTATTACGCCGCCATTCGCGATGCGCTTAACGGCATCGGCGTTAACCCGGTTCCGGCAAGCCAGGCGATTCAGATTATGGAGCTGATTGAGCTTGGGCTGGAGTCGGCCAGGCATCGGGCGACGCTGTGCCTGAATTAGGCCGACCTGACGAAACGCGCTGGCCAGGCGCTGATTGAGCTTCCCCCCGTGCTGGCACGGGGGAGAAACATCAAGCCTGCTGCACGCGCTGGATCAGCGCCGCTTTTTCCTGGGCGCTTAAAAAGGCGAGCTCCAGACCGTTTCTCTGCGCCTGGCGAATTTGCTCGCGGCTTAAACCGGCTGCCGGGGCGGCGACGGTGTATTCGTGGATAATATCGACGCCCTGAACGGCGGGGTCGTCGGTATTGATGCAGGCCAGCACGCCGTGTTCAAGGAATGTTTTCAGCGGATGCTCGGCCAGGGATGGCACGGTGCTGGTCTGAATATTAGAGGTCAGGCAGGACTCAATCCCGATTCGCTGCGCGGCGAGATAATCCATCAGCGCCGGATCCTGCACCGCCTTCACGCCGTGGCCGATACGCTCGGCGCCCAGTTCGCGAATCGCCTGCCAGATGCTTTCCGGGCCAGCGGCTTCGCCCGCATGTACGGTGATGCGCCAGCCCGCATCGCGCGCGCGGCTGAAGTGATCCATAAACAGATTTCCCGGGAAGCCGAGCTCATCCCCGGCGAGGTCGAGGGCGGTGATGCCATCGCGATGGGCGAGCAGGGCCGCAAGCTCCTCTTCGCAGGCCGCTTCGCCAAAAGTGCGGCTCAGAATGCCGATCAGGCGGGCCTCAACGTTAAAGTCGCGGCTGCCTTCTTTAACGCCGGCGATCACCGCTTCGACTACGCCCGCGACCGGCAGCTGGTGGGTCATCGCCATATAGCGCGGAGAGAAACGCAGTTCAACGTAGTGCAGGCCGTTGCGAGCGGCATCTTCGAGGTTTTCATAAGCGACGCGGCGGCAGGCTTCCAGCGAGGCCAGCACCTTTACGCCCCAGTCCAGCTTAGCGAGGAAGCTGACCAGATCAGGCTCATTGCTGGTGACCTGTACATGAGGACGTAAGGTGTCGAGGGTGTCTGCCGGAAGGGCGAGGTTGTACTGGCGGCCAAGATCGAGAATGGTTTGGGCCCGGATATTACCATCAAGGTGGCGATGGATGTCGGTTAATGGCAAAGTTAAATCAATCATGGTCGCACTCTTTTTTTAGTTAAAGTGCGCGTCATTGTACATCAGAACGATAAATGGTTAAAAGCGGAGAAAATTACCGAACAATACAAGGGAAAACGGTGAGGGAAGGGAAGATTGCCCTCTCAAAGGGAGCAATGACGAAATCGCTCATAGCAAAACGCTATTAATCATAGACAATCAGTATTTAATTTCGCGCCCGAGATTTTCTATAGTCTCAGGCGCTGGTTTTCCTGCAATGAATGGCAGGCAATTTTAAAAAGGACTCTGGGAATATGATCTTCACGTTAAAAAAAGTCGCGGTACCGCTGGTTGTCGCAGGCTCGCTGCTGCTGGCCGCCTGCAAACCTGGCGAGCAGGACCCCAACCACATCAAAGTGGGCATAAGCGCAGGCGTTGACCAGGAAGTCTGGGCGGTGGCGCAAAAAGTGGCTAAAGAGAAGTACAATCTCGACGTTGAGGTGGTGACGTTTAATGATTTCGTCCTGCCCAACGAGGCGCTGAACAATGGCGATCTTGATGCTAACGCTTTCCAGCATAAGCCCTATCTGGACAAACAGATCCAGGAGCGCGGCTATAAGCTGGTTCAGGTTGGCACCACGTTCGTTTATCCGATAGCGGCCTATTCGAAGAAAATCACGTCGGTTGCTCAGCTGCCCGATGGCGCGCAGGTGGCGGTCCCCAACGATCCAACTAACCTCGGCCGCTCTCTGCTGCTGCTACAAAAGCAGGGGCTGATTACGCTGAAGGACGGCGTAGGTCTGCTGCCCACCTCGCTGGATATTATTAACAACCCGAAAAAGCTAAAAATCGTCGAAATTGAAGCGCCGCAGCTCACCCGCGCGCTGGACGACCAGCAGATAACCATGGCGATTATCAATACCACCTTCTCAAGCCAGGTCGGGCTGTCGCCGTCGCGCAACGGCCTGTTTGTGGAAAGCAAAGATTCCCCTTACGTGAATATCTTCGCCAGTCGTATCGAAAATAAAGACAGCGAAAAGGTGAAAAACCTGGTGAAGGCCTACCAGAGCGATGAGGTGGCCGCGGCAGCAGAGCAGCTTTACAAAGGCGATGCGGTTAAGGGCTGGTAATCGTTGACGTTTTCAGGCCCGTGACGCGCGGGCTAGCGCATGTGATGCGGAAGACAGCCGGTAGCCCACTACCGGCTTTTTTCTGGCTATTTTTGAATCAAATAGCGGATGGTTGGCCCATCCTGCTGAATGTCGAGCACGGTATAGCCGTGGTTTTTGGCATCCAGCGGGATGTTGTTAATCGACTGCGGACAGTCGCTGACCACTTCCAGAATCTCGCCTTTCTTCAGCGAAGGCATGGCTTCGAGCGTGGCGATGGCCGGATAGGGGCAGGGTTCGCCAACCATATCGAGGCGATAATCGGGGACCAGAGTTTTCATGCGCTTTCCTTAACGGTCGAGGGGGCGAGAGACTGGCGGCGGAAAAACCGTTTTTCCCAGCCAATCACCAGAATCAGCGCGATCAGCAGCAGGAGATAGGTCACCAGCAGGCCGCCGAATGGCCCGAAGGTCGCCAGCAGGTTGATTTTATCCCAGCTTGTGGCCAGCGCCGGAGAGAGCCCGTCCCAGTAGTAGGCGAGGATCGTTGAACCGATAACGTTGCCCAGCCCGACCCACCAGTAGTGCACCTGACCTTCCACCGCGCGGTACATCCAGCCGGTTTCGCAGCCGCCCGCCAGGACGATGCCAAAGCCAAACAGCAGGCCGCCGATAACCGCGTTGGGCCCCGCCCACATGATTTTCGGCTCCATACCCAGCTGCACGTAGCTGAAGATCCCAATAGCGCTGGCGGCCATGCCGAAAATAATCGCCTTCGCCATATTGGTACGTCCGGTGATCCACATATCGCGAAAGGCGGAGGTGAAGCAGATCTGCGCCCGTTCGATGAGCAGGCCAAATCCGACGCCAAACAGCAGCGCCAGGCCGAGCTTCGGCCGATCGGCCGCGGTGAGCAGGCCCCAGGCGATCATGGCGAAAAAGACCACCATGCCGAGACGGAACCGGCGCCGCGCCTGGTCAGGTTTTTGCGTCAGCGGCGAGGCCTGGGACACTTTCTGCATTTTTACCGGAATACGGAAGATGGGCAGTAAGGTAAAGCGCGCGCCGAACCAGGTTCCGATAGCGGTAGCGATGGCAAAGAACCAGGCGTGCAGGGAAAACTGTGGGATACCGGTAAAAAATGCGGCCAGATTGCAGCCCATCGCCAGACGGGCGCCGAAACCGGCGATGATTCCCCCGGCGATGGCCTGCAGAATGCGGATCCGGCTGCGGGGGAAGCGCAGCTTGACGTTATTCGCCCACAGCGCGGCGGCGAAACAGCCGCCGAACATGCCGATGATCATCATGCCGTCGATACGGGTGAGCGGGGTGCCCTCGAGATGAATGAGCTTATAGTAGCCCCACTCTTCGCTGTGCACGCCGACGAGCTGCAGCAATTGCCCACCCCAGCGGGTGAATTCGCCGGTGACGGCCCAGAAGGTGCCGGTAATGCCAAAGTAGTAGGTTGAGAGAATACCCGCGGCGATAACGGCGGGGACGGGCGACCAGAATTTAATCAGCCACGCCTGTTTGAACTGTTGCCATGTCATGAAGGTGCCTCTGAACTCAGAAGGTATATTACCCGTAGCGGGTAGAAGAGGGGCGATAATACGCTGCTTATTAATGTAAAACGCTCGATGGGATCAAATTGAACGATAAAGAAAATATCAAAGGCCACGCTTGGGTGGCCTTTTACGCCTGCGGATCCGCGGTCAGATATTGATGACGGATATTGCGATTAATTAAAGCCCAGGCGAATAAGGTTTAGCGGGCAATATAACCCCTGATGTCCGTCTATTTCCACGCAGTCCGCCCGGCGGAGCTGCTCCGCGGTTTTACCCTCGGCGTGGATGGCTTTGATGACGCCCGTCGCGCCGCTGTCGGCCACCATAACCATGCTGCCGGTAGCGATAGCGTTACGGTTACGATCGTAGGTGTTCATATTTTTTCCTCCTGGTGAATATTTTGACGGGAATTAAAAACGGCATTTAAATACACCTTTGTGAAATAGCGTTTTTTGAGTCTCGTCAAAATATCGTTTTATTGTGCCGGGAGGACGGATGAGTGAGCGGAGAGTCAGCGGTAGCGGACAGGCCGCTACCGCGTTGGCGGCCAGCGAAAACAGTTAGCGCAGCGAGCCCAGGGCGGCAATTAATCCCTGCACGCCTTTTTCCAGCTTTTCACGTGGACAGCCGGCATTCAGGCGGACAAAACCTTTACCCTCATCGCCGTAGGTGTCCCCTGGCATAATGGCGACCTTCTGTTCCTCAATAAGTGCTTTTTGCAGGGCGCGATCGTCCACCGCCAGCGGGCGCAGGTCAATCCACGCCAGGTAAGTCGCCTGCGGCGGCTGCCAGTTTAGCTCGGGAAACGCCTGATTCAGTTCGCGCGCGATGTAGCGCATATTCTCCTGCAGATAGCCGCGCAGGGCATCCAGCCAGGCGGCGCCCTCGCGATAGGCGGCGATATGCGCCACCAGCGCCGGTACGGAAGGGGAAGAGAGGCCATCGCGGGCCTTAAGCGCGTGCAGATAGCTTTCGCGCGCCGCGGGATCGTCAATCAGCCCGTATGCGCCGGTAAACGCCGGAATGTTGAAGCTTTTCGATCCGGAGGTGAACAGCGCCCAGGGGCTGCGCGCCACCTCGCACCACGGGGTGTGCTGATGTTCGTCCCACACCATGTCCATGTGGATCTCGTCGCTAATTACCTTTACGCCGTGCTTCTCGCACAGCCGCGCCATGGTTTCCAGCTCTTCGCGGGTCCATACCTTGCCGGTGGGGTTATGCGGACTGCACAGCAACAGCACGGTATTACGCGGCTGAGCCAGTACCCGTTCCAACTGCGCCATATCGCAGCGCCACTGATGGTTGTCGAGGGAGAGCGGAACCGCCGCGACGCGCCGCTGGTTGCCTTCAATGGTTTTATAAAAGGCATCGTAGGCCGGAGTGTGTACCACAATACCGTCACCCGCTGCCGACCACTGACGAATCATCTCCGCCACCATATAGATAACCGACGGCCCGTAAACAATTGCTTCGCGGTCGATTGGGCTATGAAAACGGCTGGCGAACCAGTGGCTCACCGCGCCGAGGAATTCATCGTTTTTCCAGCGGCTGTAGCCAAAAACGCCGTGCGCCAGGCGTTTGCTGACGGCATCGATGATGCAGGGGGCGGTGGCGAAATCCATGTCGGAGATCGTAAAGGGCAGCAGGTCGGCCGCGCCAAAACGGTCGGCGACGTAATCCCACTGGGTGCACCAGGTGCCGTGACGGTCGACCGGCGTTGAAAAATCAAACATCTGCACTTCCTTCATCATGTCCCCTCCTGTACGGAGGGGGCGGAGCCTATGCCTCGACGGTATTCATCAGGACAGCCATTTCATCTTTCACCGACTGCACCTGCGGGCCAATCACCACCTGCAGGTTGTGCTGGTTAAGCTGCACCACGCCGATGGCGCGATTCGCTTTCAGCGCGGCGCTGTCGACTTTGCTCATGTCGTTAACCGACAGACGCAGGCGGGTGATGCAGTTATCGAGCGAAACGATATTTTCCGCGCCGCCGAGCGCCGCCAGAATCGCCGGAACGTTATAGCCTGATTTTCCGGTCACGCCGGTGACGGCCTTTTCGAAAGCGCTATTGGTTTCAATATCGCGTCCCGGGGTTTTCAGGTTAAAACGGGTGATAGCGAAACGGAAGATACCGTAGTAAACCGCAAACCAGATGGCCGCGACCACCGGTACCAGATACCACTTGGTTGACAGACCGTGCAGAATGCCGAACACCACAAAGTCGATAACGTTGCCGTCGGTGTTGCCGATAGTCACGCCCAGAATGGCCATCATGGTAAAGCCCAGTCCGGTGAGGAGCGCGTGGATAACGTACAGCACCGGGGCGACGAACAGGAATAAAAATTCCAGCGGCTCGGTCGTGCCGCCTACCACGCAGGCGATAACGCCGGAAATCAGCAGCCCCTTAATTTTATGGCGGTTTTCCGGGCGAGCGCAGTGGTACATCGCCAGCGCCGCTCCCGGCAGGCCGCCGAGGAAGGCCGGCATTTTGCCTTGCGAGAGGAAACGGGTCGCGCTTTCGGAGAAGCCGTGGGTGGTTGGGCAACTGAGCTGGGCCTGGAAAATCGTCAGCGCGCCGCTGACGCTATGGCCGCAAACGTCCATGGTTCCGCCCGCCTCGGTAAAGCGGATCAGCGCCACCAGAATATGGTGCAGGCCGAAAGGCAGCAGCAGGCGCTCTCCGGTACCGAAAATCATCGGTCCGAAATCTCCCGCGCTATTGATGACGTGGCCGAGGGCATTAATCCCCATGGCGAAGACGGGCCAGATCAGCGGAATGACCAGACCGACCAGGCCGAGAACCACGGTGGTGATAATCGGTACAAAGCGGGTGCCGCCAAAAAAGGCCAGCGCGTCGGGCAGGCGGATATTGTGAAAACGCTCATGCAGCATCCAGACGATGATCCCGGCGATCACCGCGCCGAGGATCCCGGTGTCGATCGATTGAATGCCGATAATATTCTGGATGTTGTTCGCTTTGAGGACGGCGGCATCGGTGGTCGGCAGAATGCCTTTGGCCGTCAGCCAGAAGTTAACCGCCAGATTCATCACGGCATAGCCGACAAAACCGGCAAACGCGGCGACGCCTTTGTTTTCCCGGGCCAGTCCTAGCGGAATAGCGATACAGAACATCACCGGCAGAAAGCTGAAGGCGAAGGAGCCGACTTTGCCCATCCAGATGAATACGGCCTGCAGCAGCGGCACGTCCAGCCACGGCAGGAGCGTCAGGACATCATGGCTGCTCAGAGAGCTGCCGATCCCCAGCATGATCCCGCAAAAGGAGAGCAACGCCACGGGTAACATGAAGGTTTTCCCTAACTGCTGGAAAAACTCCCACAGGGTAATTTTGGTTGCTGTTTTCGCCGTCATAACACGAATCCTGGTTCTTTAAGTTATCGGTAGGATGTAACGCCACGGAAAGATAAAACGTTTTACCAAATTTTAGTGCGATAAAAATCACATATTCCGGCGATAATAACGTTTATAAAGAGAGTATCTTGATAAAACGTTTTATCGACAGCCAAAGGGAGTCGGCCTGCAGTTATGGCTATCGCGAAAAAAATCACCATTAATGATGTCGCCCAGGCGGCGGGCGTGTCGGTCAGTACGGTATCGCTGGTGCTGAGCGGCAAGGGGCGTATTTCGTCGGCCACCGGCGAGCGCGTCAATCATGCCATTGAACAGCTGGGCTTCGTGCGCAACCGCCAGGCGGCGTCGCTGCGCGGCGGCCAGAGCGGCGTTATTGGCCTGATCGTCAGCGACTTATCGAAGCCTTTCTACGCGGAGATGACCGCCGGATTGACCGATGCGCTTGAGTCGCAGGGCAGAATGGTGTTTCTCACCCAGGGGGGGCACAGCGGTGAAAAAATGCTCCAGCGTTTTGATACCCTGGTGGCGCAAGGGGTCGACGGCGTGGTGATTGCCGGGGCGATCGACCAGGGAGCGGAGCTGCGCGATCGCGCGGCGCAAGCTGGAATGCCGCTGGTGTTTGCTTCCCGCGCCAGCTATCTCGACGATGTCGACCTGATCCGCCCGGATAATATGCAGGCGGCGCAGATTGTCACCGAGCACCTGATCCGACGCGGCCATCAGCGCATTGCCTGGCTGGGAGGGCAGAGCTCGTCCCTGACGCGCGCCGAACGGGTAGGCGGCTACTGCGCCACCCTGCTGAAGTATGGCCTGCCGTTTCATAGCGAGTGGGTGCTGGAGTGCGAGTCGAGCCAGAAGCAGGCGGCAGAGGCGATGGCGGCGCTGCTGCGGCAAAACCCAACGATTAGCGCGGTGCTGTGCTACAACAGCGTGATTGCCACCGGGGCGTGGTTTGGGCTGATGCGCGCCGGGCGCCAGAGCGGCGAAGCTGGCGTCGAAAGCTATTTTGAACAGCGGGTCGCGCTGGCGGCATTTGCGGAGTTACCCGAGGAGGCGCTGGACGATCTGCCGCTGACCTGGGTGACGACGCCCGCCCGGGAGCTGGGACAAAGCCTCGCGGAGTGTATTTTACGGCGTATGGAAGAGGGACAGGGCGCGGCGAGAAACCAGATTATTTCTCCCCGGCTGATTACCCGAAAATAGCCCCTGGGCAGGGGCTATTTGCCGTTTATTGCTGCGGCGCGGCGGGAGGCACCACGTCTTGCGGCGCGTCATCTTGCGGCTGAGTTTCCTGCGGCGCTGCGGGTTCAGAGACGGCGGGAAGCGCTAAACCGAACATTCCGGCAAACTCATCCAGCGGCATTTTCTGTCCGTTAAGCGTAACCTGGCCGTCAGCGTACTGCAGGCTTGAGGTGATGGCGTTATCTTCCATGGTGGTGATGCGGAACATCTGCCCCATCGCCGCCAGGCCTTTCACCTGCTGATCCGCAAGCTTAGCGGCGTCGGCGGGCTGATAGCCTTCCAGCCCGGCAATCTGGGTCATAAACGCCGTCGCCATATCCACCGGGATCACCAGCTTGCCGTCGAGCGATTTAACGCTACGATCCACTTCATCCGCCAGCGTCTGCGGCGGGGTGGTGGTCAGCGACGGGTCTTTGAGCAGAATCGAAAGATTCAGGGTGGTTTCCCCCTTCGCATTGCGCCAGCTCAGCGGCGAAATGGTCAGAGACGGGCTGCCTTTCAGCATCATCGGCAGCGCGCTAAAGAAGGTCTGCGTCAGCGCCTGCTGATAGAGCTCAGGATTCTGCGCCAGCTGCGGATCCGCCATCAGCGCCTGTGCTTCAGCGTTGTATTTTTGGCTGAACTGATGGAAGGCTTCGCCATCAATATTGTCCAGCTTCAGCGTCAGCCGGCCGCTACCGATATCCTGATTTTGCAGCTTGAGGCTGTTGACCGTGTAGTCCAGCTGGCTGTTAATACCTTTACCGTCGGCAGTCAGCGACGAATTGCCGTCAATTTTCATCCCTTCGAACAGAGCCAGCTCTTTGCCTTCAACGCCAATCGCCAGCTTGTCCAGCGAGATAGCCTGTTTACCGATACGCTCGTTGAAGCTGGCCATTTCGGTAGAGCCGTCGGTTTTCAGGTTATTAAAGGTGAGCTGAACTTTCTGGTTGTACTCGTTAACCGCGTTAATCTGCCCGCTACCGGCTTCGCCGCTCAGGCTGAGGGTTTTCCCTTCGCGGTCAGCGTCCAGCTGGAACTGTCCGCCGCTGAAGGTCACCTTCTCATCGCCTTTCGCGTAATCAAGCGGGTTGAGCACAATAGCGGATGTGTTGTCGCCGCTATAAGCGATACGGGTATCAATGGTGAACGGCGTTTCGCCTTTAGCGATGTCGAACAGCGCCTTGCTGGCGTCGTTATTGGTCAGGGTGGTTTTGACGGACGCCATCGCCGGGGCGAGGTTAAAGGATTTGAGCGAAGCCAGCGGGAAAGGGCCGTGATCGACGACTTCATCAAACACCAGCGACTGTCCGGCGGCAAGCCAGCGGGGCGCTTTGCCGGCAGCAGGCTTCAGCACCAGCTGTAAATGGCTGCGGAACAGCCCGCGCTGATAGCCCTGATACGTCAGCTCCACGCCAGCCTGCGGCGCGCTGCTTTGCAACTGAGCATTAGCCTGCTGCACCATGTCGGCAATGCGGCTTTCCAGCTGCTTCCCCGTATACCACGCGCCGCCCGTCCAGACGACGCCCAGCGCAATGATAACTCCTGCTGCGACCAGCGATTTTTTCATAGCATTTGTCCATAAATGAAACCAGGCGGATCGGGCCGCCTGGTTGTGTTGTCATGATGGGTGAAAGTCTAGCAACTGTGGCTAAAAAGTTCAGTAACTTACTGGAGCTTATTAAACACGCGCGCCACGCGGCCGCGGCCGCTGACCTGCACCGGTGATTCATTACAGCCGATAAACGCGGATTCACCCGGCTTCAGCGTCAGGCGCTGTTCGCCTTTGGCAATCGTCGCCTCACCCTCGACGCAGAACAGGATCGCCGCGCTCTGCTGGGCGATGGTTGACGCCTGCGCTGACAGGTCGTGCAGCGAGAAGGCAAAATCGTCAACCGGGATGGGGAAGTCCAGCTCCGCGCCGTGAATTACCGGCTGGGTCAGCAGTTGGCCCGCGGGTTTTGGCTCAAATTTGACGTTCGCCACCAGTTCCGGAATATCGATATATTTCGGCGTCAGGCCCGCGCGAAGCACGTTGTCAGAGTTGGCCATCACTTCCAGCGCCACGCCCTGCAGGTAGGCGTGCGGGGTTTCCGCAAACAGGAACATCGCCTCTCCGGGATTCAGTTTGACCACGTTGAGCAGCAGCGGAGAGAAGAGGCCGCTATCGTCCGGGTAGAACTCGGCGATCAGGCGGATAGTCTGCCAGGGCTCACCCTGCTCGCTGTCCAGCGCCGCCTGCAGCGCCCGTAAGGCGTGCGCTTTTTCATCGCCTTTCATATTCAGCAGGTTGGCGAACAGTTGGCTCAGATGCCCGGCATCAGGCTGCGCAAGGAACTGGGCAATCGCCGGATGCGCATCGGCAACCGGCTGCAGCAGGGTGACGATTTCGGCAAACTCGCGGAAGGCGTTCATGGCGAGGAACGGCGTTAAGGCGAAAACCAGCTCCGGCTTGTGGTTCGGATCTTTATAGTTACGTTCGGCGGCATCAAGCGGGATCCCGGCAGCGTTCTCTTTGGCAAAACCGATTTCCGAGGCCTGCTTGTTGGGGTGCACCTGGATAGAGAGCGGCTGCGCGGCGCACAGAACTTTGAACAGGAACGGCAGTTCGCCAAAACGCTCGGCGACTTTCGCGCCAAGCAGGGTTGCTTTATCGCTTTCGATCGCGTCGCGCAGGGAGCGCGGCGTCCCGCTATTATCCACAATCTGCGAGCTGCTTTTGGGATGGGCGCCCATCCACAGCTCCGCCATCGGCAGGTTGTCCGGGTTAGCAATCCCATAAAGTTCGGTTAAGGCGGTATGGCTTCCCCAGGCGTAGTTTTGCACTGAGTTAATGAGCTTTTGCATTCTCAATCCCTGTTTCCACTTAATAGTCATGGCACTATTAAACCAGCAATCGACCGATAAGCAACCGGCGCGAAGAAAAAGTCGTCCTTGTCTCAGTTTTTGTTAAAAAATTGTGTAAAATCGATCGACTCGCTTTTCCACGGGCAAATGGAGTGTCTGCCTGAAATATAATCAGCTAAGCAGTAAGTGAGAGCACAATGTCGAATAAACCGTTTGTATATCAGGATCCTTTTCCACTGAAAAAGGACGATACCGAGTACTACCTCCTCAGCAGTGATTACGTCTCCGTCGCCGAATTCGCCGGCCAGGAAGTTCTGAAAGTTGAACCTCAGGCGCTAACTTTACTGGCACAACACGCTTTCCACGACGCCTCCTTTATGCTTCGCCCGGCGCACCAGCAGCAGGTGGCCGATATTCTCAACGACCCGGAAGCCAGCGAAAACGATAAGTACGTGGCGCTGCAGTTTCTGCGCAACTCGGATATCGCCGCCAAAGGCGTGCTGCCGACCTGCCAGGATACCGGTACCGCGATTATTACCGGCAAAAAAGGCCAGCGCGTGTGGACCGGCGGCGGCGATGAAGCCGCGCTGGCGCAGGGCGTTTATAACACCTATATCCAGGATAACCTGCGCTATTCGCAGAACGCGCCGCTGGATATGTATAAAGAGGTCAACACCGGCACTAACCTGCCTGCGCAGATCGATCTTTACGCCACCGACGGCGAGGAGTACAAATTCCTCTGCATCGCCAAAGGCGGCGGCTCGGCGAATAAAACCTACCTGTACCAGGAAACCAAAGCGTTAATTACCCCGGCGAAGCTGAAAAACTATCTCGTCGAAAAGATGCGCACTCTGGGAACCGCCGCCTGCCCGCCGTACCATATTGCTTTCGTCATTGGCGGCACCTCGGCGGAGTCCACCCTGAAAACCGTTAAGCTGGCCTCAACCAAGTACTACGACGGCCTGCCGACCGAAGGCAACGAACATGGTCAGGCCTTTCGCGATATTCAGCTGGAACAGGAACTGCTGGTGGAGGCGCAAAACCTCGGTCTCGGCGCGCAGTTCGGCGGCAAATACTTCGCCCACGATATTCGCGTCGTGCGCCTGCCGCGCCACGGCGCCTCCTGCCCGGTGGGCATGGGCGTCTCCTGCTCGGCGGATCGCAATATCAAAGCCAAGATCAACCGCCAGGGGATCTGGATTGAGAAACTGGAGAGCAATCCGGGCAAATATATTCCCGAGCATCTTCGTCAGGCCGGCGAGGGCGAGGCGGTCAAGGTCAACCTCAACCAGCCGATGAGCGATATTCTGGCGCTGCTGTCGCAGTACCCGGTGTCGACCCGCCTGTCGCTGAGCGGGACGATTATCGTGGCCCGCGATATCGCCCACGCGAAGCTGAAAGAGCTCATCGACAGCGGTGAGGCGTTGCCGCAGTACGTCAAAGACCACCCGATCTACTACGCGGGCCCGGCGAAAACGCCCGACGGCTACGCGTCCGGCTCCCTTGGCCCGACTACCGCTGGCCGCATGGACTCCTACGTCGACCTGCTGCAGGCGCACGGGGCGAGTAAAATCATGTTAGCCAAAGGCAACCGCAGCCAGCAGGTGACCGACGCCTGTCATAAACACGGCGGTTTCTACCTCGGCAGCATCGGCGGCCCGGCGGCGGTACTGGCGCAGCAGAGTATCCGCAGCCTCGAGTGCGTGGCCTATCCTGAACTGGGGATGGAAGCCATCTGGAAAATTGAAGTCGAAGACTTCCCGGCGTTTATCCTCGTGGATGACAAAGGCAACGACTTCTTCCAGCAAATCCAGAGCTCGCAGTGCGCCCGCTGCGTGAAATGATTTCAGCCGCCCTTCGGGGCGGTTTTTTTATGCCGCTTAGCGGCACGAACCACCAAAACAACTTATAAATCTGACCCATACTTTACCCTTTGAGCAGGTGAGCTTTGTCGCTATTACGCACGTTGAATCCAAGGAGAAAGTCATGACAACGCATCGCAGTGAAAAAGACTCAATGGGCGCTATCGATGTGCCTGCCGACAAGCTATGGGGCGCGCAAACCCAGCGCTCGCTGGAACATTTTCGTATTTCGACGGAAAAAATGCCGGCCGAGCTTATTTATGCGCTGGCGCTGACCAAGCGCGCAGCGGCGAAGGTGAATAACGATCTCGGCCTTCTGGCCGCGGAGAAAGCGCAAGCGATTATTCAGGCCGCGGACGAAGTGCTGGCAGGCAAACATCCGGACGAGTTTCCGCTGGCTATCTGGCAAACCGGCTCCGGCACGCAAAGCAACATGAATATGAATGAGGTACTGGCCAATCGCGCGAGTGAACTGCTGGGCGGGGCGCGCGGGATGGAGCGTAAGATTCACCCCAACGATGATGTCAACAAGAGCCAGAGCTCTAACGACGTGTTCCCGACGGCGATGCACGTGGCGGCGATGATTGCCCTGCGGGAGAAGCTGATCCCGCAGCTCAACGTGCTGAAGCAGACCCTGAACAATAAAGCCGTTGCCTTCAGCGATATTGTCAAAATAGGCCGCACCCATCTGCAGGATGCGACGCCGCTGACCCTCGGTCAGGAGATCTCCGGCTGGGTAGCCATGCTGGAGCACAATTTAAAACATCTCGACCATAGCCTGCCGCATCTGGCCGAGCTGGCGCTGGGCGGGACGGCGGTGGGAACCGGGCTCAATACCCATCCGGAATATGCGGTACGCGTCGCCGCCGAGCTGGCGGCCTTAAGCGGCCAGCCGTTTGTCACCGCGCCGAACAAGTTTGAAGCGCTGGCGACCGTTGATGCGCTGGTGCACGCGCACGGGGCGCTGAAAGGGCTGGCCGCTTCGCTGATGAAAATTGCCAACGATGTGCGCTGGCTGGCCTCCGGCCCGCGCTGTGGGATTGGCGAGATTGCGATCCCGGAAAATGAACCAGGTTCGTCGATTATGCCTGGCAAGGTGAACCCGACCCAGTGCGAAGCCCTGACCATGCTGTGCTGTCAGGTGATGGGCAACGATGTCGCGGTGAATATCGGCGGCGCATCGGGCAACTTTGAGCTCAACGTCTATCGCCCGATGGTGATCCACAACTTCCTGCAATCGGTGCGGCTGCTGGCTGACGGGATGGCGAGCTTTAATGAGCACTGCGCGGAAGGCATTGAGCCGAACCGTGAACGCATCAGCCAGTTGCTGAATGAGTCGCTGATGCTGGTAACCGCGCTGAATACCCATATCGGCTATGACAAAGCGGCGGAAATTGCCAAAAAGGCCCATAAAGAGGGGTTAACCCTGAAAGCGTCGGCGCTGGCGCTCGGCTACCTGACGGAAGCCGAGTTTGACCGCTGGGTGCGCCCGGAAGAGATGGTGGGCAGTATGTCTACTCGCTAGCCAGCCACAGGTGCAGCCGCGGAATCAGTAGCCTGAGCGACTGCGCCTGCGGTTTGTAGCGATACTGCACGTTATCGGCGTCATAGTTCAGGAGTTCACCGAGGTCCGGCACGCTGACGCCCTTGGTGCCGGATATCAGCGCAATCATCGGTCCCGGACAGGCGTATTGCACCTGTTTTTGTTCCCCGCTGTACCAGACCCTGGCGATGGGCTGCACCTTCACCGGCCGCTTTATTTTCAGCTTTGCCCGCTGCGGCAGGGCGGCAATATCCTGATACTCTCGCTCCAGCTTGCTTTGCCACTGCTCGCGGGTCCACGGCGGAACCGCCCGGGGCGACTGAAGGCTTTTTTCCAGCTGCATGAGTACCCGATCGCGGGTGAGATTTTTAATCACGTGCTTATTGGCCCAGCCGAAGCGGATGGTGCTCGGATCGAGGAGGGGAGTTAGCGTGCGATAGGCGCTCAGCGTAATCAGTCCCGGCAGGTGGCGATGGACCCACTCAAACCGCGCGGCGGCAGGCAGGCCGGAATCCACGGTGATAATCTTCTCGAAGCGCGCTTTGAGGGCGTTGATATGGGTGATTTTGTCTAAGAGTTCAGCCTGTTCGTGGGCGTCAGTTTGCAGACAAATCGCGCCGGGTAAACGCACGGCGGCTTTGCTGCTGCGGGTTTCCGACTGCTGCTGGATAAACAGATGACTATAGTGCCTGAGCGCCATCTCCAGCGCGGTTTTGCCGGTGTGCTGAACCACGTTGATGCTCTCCAGCGGCTGGTGTTCTGCGTCTTTACTCACCGGCGGCAGCTCAAAGACGCGGGCGGCCAGCAGGCGGCACTGGCTCAGGGCGTGTTTTAGCGCCTGTAGTTCATGCTCGAGCTGGCGAAAGGTGTCGTTCAGACGTTCAACAAGGTCATAGCTGGCCATATTCCCCACCTTAGTTACAACATACTTAGAGATTTTTTAACTATAGCAGGCCTCAGCTTTTGCGCAAAGGCGTATCAGGCGGAGGTAAAATCCGGCAACTGATGATAGACCGGCCAGCTAAAGCAAAAACAGGCCCCGCCCAGCGAACTCGCTTTGCAATGCACTTCCCCGGCCATTGCCTGGGCGATGCTGTGGACGATAGCTAAACCGAGGCCACAGCCGCCGGTCGCGCGATCGCGGCTCGGGTCGAGGCGTACGAAAGGCTCGAACACTCGCTCACGTTCATCAGGCGCAATTCCGGGGCCATCATCTTCGACCCGCAGCGTCGCGCGCGAAGCCTGCAGCGTCAGGCTGATCTGAATACGCTGGTTACTGTAGCGCAGGGCATTATTCACCAGATTATCCAGCACCCGTTCCATTAAGCGCATATCCAGCGCGCCGTAACTCCCGGCCACGACGTCGGTTAGCGCAATCTCGCGCTGGGGATTAACCGTCTGAATATCTTCCACGTGATCGCGGATCCACGCCGGGAAATTGGGGGTCGTCAGCTTCAGTTCGTTCTGCGGGCGGTCAAGCCGCGCGTAGGTCAGAAGTTCTTCAATCAGCGCCTCCAACTGCCCGATATCGCGGTTCAACGCCTGCGATTCGGCTTCGGTGAGGTTCTCACTCATTTCCAGGCGATAGCGCAGGCGCACCAGCGGGGTCCGCAGCTCATGGGCGATGCCATCGATCAGCTGTTTTTTGCTGGCGATAAGCGCGTTGATGTTATCGGCCATCTGATTAAACGCCACCCCCAGCCGCGCGAAGCTGGACATGCTGTCGAAATGAATGCGTTCAGTAAGATGTCCGTCGCCGAAGCGCTGGGCGGCGGTCTCAATACGCAGCATCTCCTGCCAGTGAGGGCGCATCCAGATAAAGACCGGAAAGGCCAGCGAGATGGCGATAAAAGCCATCAGGGCCAGATCGAGCAGGCGCATCTCATGCAAAAAATAGAGATACGGCACCGGACCGACGGAGAGCACGTAGTGGCTGCGCGGGATCCGCTGGATAAAGGTGTACTGATCGTCGAGGGCGACGATATCCCCGGCGCGCAGATGCTGCATCGAGTTTTCCGAGAGCTTGAATTTGCTGATGGGCTCGATATGCAGATCGAAAGAGAGATTGAGGTCCAGCTCTTTGAGCGTTTTGCTCCAGTCGCGCGGCGGGATCTCCCGCAGCTCGCTGCGCATCAGATACAGCGAACTTTTCATCAGATCGTCCAGCGACTGACGCCCTGCGCGTTCGGCGGTGAATTTGTACACCAGGCCCACCATCATGGTCATGACCAGGAAGCAGACGAACAGCAGGAGGTAAAACTGCACAAACAGCTTTTTCATTAAATCTCACTCAAAATCAAAAGGTTAAATTCCTGCTTTTACCTGCAGGGGCACTGCGGGGGCATTTATCTAGGCGCAATCTACGTGAAAAACCCTTGTTGCGTTTTATGCCCATTTGATTTGCTATGAAAGCAGGGTTCGCTGCGGCTGACAACATCCGGCACGCATAAGTATGATGGTGTGGGTTGAAGCCAAATCAGAGAAGAATGTAATGTACCTCGGTCGGCGCCGATGTGCGAAGCGTTCTCTGTTTTAATCCGTTTTATTCCACCCTCATCCCGGTAGGCTGAACAGGTGTACTTAAAGGAGAATAAAAGCATGCATCTTGAACGACACAGCATTGAACGCGTCGGATGGTTGAGGGCTGCTGTACTCGGGGCTAACGATGGTATTGTTTCGACAGCGAGCCTTGTTCTTGGCGTTGCTTCTGCTAATACGGGCTCTTCCGGGGTTTTACTTGCGGGCATTGCCGGGTTGGTCGCGGGGGCGATGTCGATGGCAGCGGGGGAATATGTTTCCGTCTCATCTCAGGCCGACACGGAAAACGCGGCTCTCGCTCAGGAAAAGAGGGAACTGGAAACAGATTATCAGGGAGAAGTACGCGAGCTGACTTTACTTTATGTGCAACGCGGACTCGAGCCAGAGCTTGCCCAAAAGGTTGCCGAACAACTCATGGTGAAAGATGCTCTGGACACGCATGCCCGCGAGGAGCTGGGACTGACGGATACCAATTCTGCGCGCCCCCTGCAGGCTGCCGTTTTCTCGGCGCTGAGTTTTTCCGCTGGCGCAACGTTGCCTTTAGTCGTTGCATGGCTTTCTCCAGCAACGCTGGTTTTTCTCTTTGTTATTCTCTCCTCCCTTTTTTCACTGGCTGCTCTTGGCTATATATCTTCAATTGTCAGCAGAGCCTCTCCTGTCAGGGCTATCGGCAGAATTACTTTCTGGAGCACCCTGGCGATGTTTTCGTCGATGGGAATAGGTCATCTTGCCGGGAAGGTATTGTTTTAATAGATGGCTTAACTCGCAGAAAAGAGAAATATCTGGCGTGTGGTGGGCTGAAAAATGAGTGATTTGTATCGCGTGCGCGGGACTTATTCCTAACCCATTGTCATTTTTTCAGGCGCACTTCCGGCGCGGAGCGAACATTCACTCGCGCACAGGCAGTGGTCAGGGAGGCAAAAGATTTAAATCTTTAGTGCGGCAAGGATGGCGGTCTCCATTTTCTCCGGGGTGGTGAACGGCGCGAAACGCGTGAGAGGGGTGCCGTCGCGACCGATCAAGAACTTCGTGAAGTTCCATTTGATCCGCCCGCCCAGTACGCCGGGTAACTCATCTTTCAGGTAACGAAACAGCGGGTGCGCGCCGGCGCCGTTGACCTCCACTTTCTCGAACATCGGGAAGCTTACACCGTAATTGATCCGACAGGTCTGCTCGATGTCATCGACGCCGCCGGGCTCCTGCTTACCAAACTGGTTGCAGGGGAAACCAAGCACTATCAGCCCATGGGCAGCGTATTTCGCGTAGAGCGCTTCCAGCCCTGCATATTGTGGCGTGAAGCCACAGTGGCTGGCGGTATTGACTACCAGAACGAGCTTGCAAGCATAGTCAGCCATTGAGATGGGCTGGCCGTGCAGGCTGGTGGCAGTCAATTGGTAAAAGGTAGTCATATCGTGTTCCTCAGTGCAGCGCCCGTTGCGCGTCTTTATCGCTGGATTGGTTCATATACTGAAAGAACATTGAAAAGAGTCGTTCGTCTCAGGATTGCTTTCCCAGGTCTGCCTTTCTGGCGCGATACCATGCGGCAAAATCAACGGAGACCATCGGCCGGGCATAAAAATATCCCTGAACCTCATCGCAGCCAAGGCTGCGTAAAATCTCAACCGTTTCGAGATCCTCGACGCCTTCGGCAAGGACGACGTAATCGAGCTGCTTAAGGAGCCTGATAACGTTGTGCACAATAATGCGGCTGGCTTTCTCATGGACTATATGCCTCACAATAGACCGGTCGAGTTTGATGATGTCCAGCGGGATTTGCCGCAGGTAATTAATGTTGCTGTATCCCGATCCAAAGTCATCCAGAGAAATTTTAAACCCGCGTTTTTTGAGCATGTCCAGTCCGTTCAGCGCGGCCGGACTTTCAAGCATCTTCTCAGTCTCCAGACACTCCACCCCCAGCAGGGCTGGGTCAAGACACGCCTCCCGCAGTTTCTGCTCAAGCTCCTCAGCGAAATCGGGTCGAGAAAAATCGCTGGCGGCGAGATTAATTGAGACGGGAAGAGAAAGCCCCTGAGCCCGCCAGTCACTCAGCTGCGCGATAGTATGATCGATAACCCAGGCCGAGAGTTCGCGCATCAGGCTAGTCTTTTCGACCAGCGGAATAAATTCACCCGGCAGCACTTCGCCATTGATAGGATGCTTCCATCTTATCAAGGCTTCAGCGCCCGTCACGTCTCCCGTCGTCAGCGAAATTTTTGGCTGAAAGACCAGATATAACCCCTGGTTTCCCTGCAGCGTTTGCCTGAGTTCGGTGAGCAGGCTGAAATCTCGCTTCTTGCGGATGTCCAGTGCGTCATTATAGGTCGTAAAACGGTGCTCCTGGCTTATCGCTTCATGCAGTGCGCTCACCGCGCGCCGCAGAATTTCATTTGGCGTCAGGGAGCTATCGCAAATACCGGAGTCACCCATGTGAATATTCAAATCCAGGGGAACGTCCGGGCCGATCCTGGCCTGGGTTCCCTGAAGCCGTAGTGCTATACCCTCCAATGACAGCGCCATGGGTTCCGGGGTGAAAAAGGCAAAGCGTCCCACCGCCACGGCGTAAAGTTTGCTCGCCATGGGCAGGCGCGCCTGCAGCGCGACGGTCATGTCACGAAGCAAATTCTCTACCGCCAGCATCCCCAATGAGCGGGCCATCTCGTAGGCAAATGGCATATCAATGCAGTCAATAATGACCAGCCTGAAAGTACCCTCAGCCGACACCTCAATGTCCTTGAGCAGGCGCTGCCGATTGGGTAAAAGCGTGACGACGTCGATATACCCCACTGAGTGCCAGGAGGCTAAGAAATCCGATATCAGCTCGGCCAGCGCCTTAAAAATAGCGATCTGCTCATCTGAAAGTACCCTGGGTTGCGTATCTAAGATACTCAAGGTACCCACGGTCACTCCGTCGCGGGTTTTCAGCGGGCATCCTGCATAAAAGCGAATGAATGGCGCTTCTCTGACCGCCCGATCGCGATGAAAGATCGGGTGCTGATGCGTATCAGGACAAAGGAAAGTCTCACCCTGTTTCAGGGTCTGTTCGCAAAATGCTCCGCCCAGGCTGGTGTCCGTGGGGGCGATATTCTGAGCGGATTTGATGTACTGCTTTTCATCGTCAAGGATTGACACAAAACTCATTGGCATTTTTAGCAACTGGCAGACCAGATGAGTGTATTTTTTTAACGCTTCGTCTCGCCCTTCGTCCGCGTTTTTTAACAGGTCAATCGCCGCGCGTCTTTTACTTTCATCGCTGCTGAGATCGTTCAACATATAGATGCTCCCGTGCAGTAGATATTGCGGTCATCCCAACCCACTGAAGGTGTGAATCTCTATACTCACGACGGGTGACGATACTGGCCAGGCGCCAGCGCTATCACTCCACAGTAGAATGTTTTCCGTTGATTGTCTGCAAAGAGTATCACCCGCCCGGCAAGTCGTGAGGCGCGCCGCGCGGTGAAGCGCGGGTTTTGCGTGGGAAAAGCAATTTCACCCCCTGTTTTAAAAATAATTAACAGGAGGTTGAATTGGCTCTGACGGCTAACTCCGCACAAACAGCTATTCCATCGCCACATGCCTGAATTAGTTGTCCCAGGCGTGCGGGGCGAACAGGTAACCTTTATTGCGTACCGTTTTGATACGATATGGCTCAGTCGCATTATCGAGAAGCTTTTTACGCAGCCGCGAGATGGCGACATCGACGCTGCGGTCCATACCATCGTAGCTGACGCCGCGCAGATTTTTTAATAACGCGTCCCGATCCATAATTTGTCCAGCATGGGTCGCTAACTCCCACAGGAGATCGAAATCCGCAGTGGATAAGGCGACGCTTTCGCCGCCGAGCATCACCTGTCTATTCACCGGGTCGATACTCAGGGAGCCAAAAGCGATCGCTTTATGCGGGGTGAGCGAGGAGGGGACGCTGCCGTCCGGCACGGCGATATGCTGGCGCAAATGCAGGCGCAGGCGAGCTAACAGCACCGCGGGCGGCGTGGTTTTCAGGATATAATCGCTGGCGCCCATTTCGAGTGAGAGAATATGGTTCATATCGCTGTCCAGTGAAGTGAGCAATACGATTGGCCCCTGCCACTGGCCGCGTAAATCGCGGCACAGCGTCATACCGTCTTTACCCGGCAGCATGATATCCAGCAGCACCAGGTCCGGCTTTTCGCGCGCGATAACCTCTTCCGCCCGATCGCCGCGCGGTTCTACCACCACGTCCATATCGTGTTTGCCAAGGTAGGCCGCAATCAGTGCGCCGACCTCAGCATCATCCTCAACGAAAACAATTTTATTCATATTGTGTATGCTTGCACTCATCTTTTAATCGCTTGAATCTCTTTACCTGCATCGCGGCTGAGGTGGCGCATTCAGTATCTGAAGTCAGGTGCCTATTCATTCGCTACCGCCATTGTAAACCATCCGGACATTAATATGAGCTATATATTAGCCATGAAATTCGCTATGATTCCCGGAGCTGCGGTTCAGGACTATTTTTTGCGGAGCCAGACAATGATTCAGATACGAGCAGAAGCATTGCGCATTAAGGGAACAGGGTGCGGCACAATGTGGGCACGGGCTGTCAGGACAGCGCGTGCCCACATAGAAAATAAGTACCGGTACGCTAGCGCGAATGATGGGGAAGCCTTATTGCGGCCTCTTTTGCCTGGCGCCGTAGGGGCACAAGGCGAACTTGCAGAGGCTTCTTCGATTGCAGATGAGCAGCATAGGGTTCTGATTACCGGGGCATTCAATATTCTTTGAAAATGTTGACCATAAATTTTCCGTATAGGGGAATGCATGAATAACCTGTAAATCGCCGGGCACACCATTAATGAAAACTTCATTTTGTGTGATGTTAATAACCGAACCAATGCTCAAAAAATAATCCCCACTATACCAAATAATTAATTTCAGATTTTTGGCACTTGCCGCAACTGAAAAACCTGTTCCTGTTACAGGACATACAAGGCTATTTTCAATATTCCACTGCATGCTTGACGCTCTCCGGTAATTTACGAGCATTTTCGCGTTGATGAATATATTTTGATTAAGTTCATGGCCATTTTTACTTTGCGTGAAGCAGGTCCGAACATGGAGATTCCTTTAACTGGTTCTTATGCTGATTAATATAAAATAATAACAATTAGATGAGTGTCTAATACTAGTAATGATAATAGCAACAAGTAAAAGATTCGAAAAACTGGCATGAGCTGAACTAAATGGCTGCATTGAGGGTTGTGAACAGAATAAAATTCTGTTCTGGATATCGGGAACAGATCGAAAGATTGTGAAATCATATAATTACGATCATATCTACTACCGCGCCTGTTATTAACGGCAAAGTATGCTTCCTTATGAAATCGGTTTTATATTGATGTAAATCAAAATAATTGGTTTTATTTAGCCATTTTGTTAAAAAATGGCTATGTGCGCTTATTCAGGATTTGCGCAAAAAGAATAATTTCAAAATAACCTCTTATGATAAAAATCAACCATATCAATTAACCACTTTTACTCTATTTTGCCAGTATTGATTTGAATCATTTAGTGCAAAACAATAGCTGCACTGAAACGGTGCGGTTATTGAGCTGGGTATTTTGTAAATGCCCGTCAGTCAAACGCTCGAGGCTTAAAATCTGTGTAAATACGTGAGGAAGAGACGCGCCGAAAATAGGCTAATTTGATTTGTATCTAAAAATACGAAAAATAATATGTTATACGTATAACTCAACAATCAGAAAAAACATTCTCTTTTTGATTTAATGAATGTATTTAGCCGAAGAGTTTTTAAGGCAGCAAAAACGGCTCTCGAATAACGCGCTCCACTTGCCAGGGATATCATCCATGCGAACGGTTATCGCCAGGAGCGGATATTCGGCATAGGGGGGGCGGCAGTGATGAGACCGCTAAAAAATAGGTCTTTTGCTTCTACACGGTATCGGCCGCTCTTGCGCGTTTATAATTGTCGGCGCTTCCGTTATGCTGCGGGGTCTTGTTGTTTAAATGTTAAGGCTAAAGGAATGGGGTTGTTGATAAAAGCGCTGCTCGGCGCGCTGGTCGTTGTCCTGATTGGCGTGCTGTCTAAAACGAAGAACTACTATATCGCCGGGTTGATTCCGCTCTTTCCGACTTTCGCCCTGATCGCGAACTATATCGTTGCCAGCGAGCGGGGGATCGAAGCGCTGCGAACCACCATCGTATTCGGGATGTGGTCGATCATTCCGTACTTTATCTATTTGCTCTCGCTATGGTATTTCACCGGCGTTATGCGCCTGCCGTTCGCTCTGGCAGGCGCAGTGGGGTGCTGGAGCCTCTGCGCGTGGCTGTTAATTATCGGCTGGAGCCGTTTCCACTAGCGCAGATGGCGGCCGCCGTCGACGGCAAATGAGCGACCGGTCACGTAGCGGCTGCTGAACAGGTATTCGATCAGGTCGCTAATCTCTTTTTCACCTGGCGCGATTTTCATCAGCGATTTATCAAGCGCCTGCTTGCGGTATTCCGCGTCATCGCCTTCGTTAAATAAAATCAGCGAAGGGGCGATAGCATTGACCTTAATTTCCGGCGCCAGCTTGCGGGCGAACGAGCGGCTCATATTATCCAGCGCCGCTTTGCTGGCGGCGTAGGCAATGTGTTTGTCGCTGCCGCGCTCCACAACGTAGTCGGTGATATGGATAATGTCGCTGGCCGCATGGCCGTGGCCGCGCAGCAGGCTCTCCAGGGCATGGTTGAGCAAGTAGGGGGCGTTGACGTGAATTTGCATCATGCTGGCGAGCACCGTGGTTAACGGCACCCCGGGCTTTTCCGCCATCCAGCCGCTGGCGTTATGGATGATGGCGCGCAGACCGCTGCCGGCGTGCGCCTTCACCTCTTCGGCGAACGCCAGAATGCTATCGTCAGTGCTGAAATCCGCGTGCAGACAAACGGCGCCCGCTTCACGTAGCGCGTCGATGGCGGGATACCAGGTGCGGTAGCTGATAATAACGGGCTGCTGCCGGGCCAGAAAATGGCGGGCCAGGGCGAGGCCGATACGACGGCCCCCACCGGTAATCAGGATTGGACGAGGCTGGATGTCAGCCATGGGTATCTCCTTTGAGTTCAGCGGCAGGGTAACCGCTTACCCTACCAACATCCACGTTGCCGGTACGGCGGCAACCAGCAAAAAACCAATTAATGCCAGGTCACGGCGTTTGAGCGGGCGATCGTGCTGGTGTGTACGACGGGCATACAGGAAAACCAGAAGACCCGGAGCGTAAAGTATCACTGACAACAATAAATGCACAGGGCCGGACGCATATAATAACCATAAGCCATAAATACAGGCACCGACACCGACGGCCTTGTGTAGCGGGCGCTCAGCAATCTTCAGCAAAAATGCGCCGACGAGAAAGTAGGGCACCAGGATCATCTCAGAGGCGATGGTCAGCAGCGTGTTGTAATCTGAGCCGGTAAGCCAAATCAATACCAGCGAAGCCTGTACGCTGACGTTGGTGAGCCATAGCGAAGCCGACGGGGCATTGTTTTTATTGGTCCGGGCAAACAGGCGCGGGAAGGCTTTATGCGTTGCTGCCAGATAGGGCACCTCCGCCGCCATAATGGTCCAGCTCAGATACGCGCTGCAGACGGAAATAATCAGCCCGGCGGCAATAACAATCTCCCCCCATGAGCCCATCATGTTGACCATCAGCCCGGCCATTGAGGGGTTGCGTATTTCCGCCAGCTCGCTACGCGGCACGACACCTAACGAGAGAAGCGTCACCAGCAGATAGACCGCCAGCGCGGAGAGTACTGCCAGCAGCGTCGCGCGGCCAACATCCTGTTTATTACGCGCGCGTGCGGAAACAACCACCGCGCCTTCGACGCCGATAAAAACCCACAGGGTGATCAGCATGGTGTTTTTCACCTGCTCCCATACCGGTACGCCCAGCGCCAGGCCGCTGAAATCCAGGCGGAATGTCTCCATACGAAACGCGATGGCGGCCAGCGCGATAAACGCGCCGAGGGGCAGCAGTTTGGCCAGCGTCGCGGCCAGGTTGATACCCGCGGCCGTTTGTACACCGCGCAGCACCAGGAAATGGACAATCCACAGCAGGACGGAGGCGCCGACGATGGATTGCCAGGTGTTGCCGTCGCCAAACAGGCGCAGCTCGGGGGTATCGGTAAAGAAGCTTAGCGCAGAGAAGACGATAACCAGATAGGAGACATTGGCAACAACCGCGCACAGCCAGTAGCCCCAGGCGGAGCAGAAGCCTATCAACTCGCCAAAGCCTTCCCGGGCGTAGGTAAAAATACCGCCGTCGAGTTCGGGGCGAATGCGGGTGAGCAGCAGCATGGCAAAGGCGAGGAACAGGATCCCCACGCCGGTGATACCCCAGCCGATAAGCAGTGCGGAAGGGCTGGCGACGGCTGCCATATTTTGCGGCAGGCTGAATACGCCTGCACCCAGCATTGAGCTGAGAACCAGCGCGGTCAGGGCGCTAAGGCCCAGTTTCTTTTCCATTGCATTCCCGAGGTGACAATCATCAAACTAAGAATATTTATTTGGCGAAATCGCATAAAAATGGAGGATTGCGCTAAGGCGCGGGATTTTACGGAGTGTTTTGTATGCATGCAATGGCGAGAAATGAAAAAAAGAAAAAAGGCGGCAGATCGCCGCCTTTTTGTTCAGCTCAGACGCCGTTACTTATACAGGTCGGCGCTGATGGTGATGTTGCCACCGCGCTCCTGCCACTGGCGGGTAATATGGTAGTACTTCGCGCCTTTCTTCGCCGCGCGCTTAGCCGTCTGGTAGGAGATTTCCGTCATGTTACCGTAGTTACCGGTGAACTTGATGCTGTCGTATGGCACCATCTGCGCGGCGGTGATTTTGTTCACTTCCTCGACTTTGGTACCGTCCGGCAGAGTGACGGTGTAACGACCGCCTTTAGATGATTGCGTTTCAAAGAAGCGGCCTACGCCGGTGCCGGAACCGACCGCTGCGGTGGTCGCTACGCCCGGGATCTCCACTTTCTTCGCGGCTTCTCCGCCTTCGGCCAGCGCAGCGCGACCGGCTTCTGAATCTGCCGGGATAGCGTCAGGGCTTTGCAGAACGCGTTTTTTGGCATCGGCTTTGTAGATATAGGCGGTGATTCGCTGGTTGCCGCCCTGGTTGGCATCAACCTGGCGCACGATAAAGAAGGAGGCGGCGCCCTTGGCCTTAGCGGCTTTGGTGATGGCGTCGTTAACTTCCGGCTGGCTGCGGTAGAAGCCCTGTACGGTGACGGTATCAAACGGCTCCAGCTCGACGGCCTGGTCCTTCGGTAATTCCATTACGCCGTTAATCACACGATTTTTCGGCGCGTCGGCCTGCGGGGCATTTTCTTTATAAAAATCGGCCGTTACGCGCAGGTTGCCGCCGCTGCCAAAATCAGACGTGTCGACAACATAAAAGGATGCTGCGCCATCTTTGTCTGCTTTACGGGAAACGGCCTGCACCGCGTCGCCAATGGCGTTAAAACGGCCGGTAACCACTACGCGATCGTAGGGCTTCAGCGCTGCCGCCTGCTCCGGAGTCAGCTCGGTCGCTGCATGGGCAGACAACGCGGTTGTAGCCAGAAGAGCAGACGCCAGGAGTGAGTTCTTAAGCTTCATAAAAATAATCCTTTGCCTTGCGCAAACCATGTACTGGTATTGTTGTTGACTGAAAACATTTGATTATTGCATTTATCGTGAGTGACTGTCTGCGTCAATTTTCAGTTGTCGCCCTAAACGTATACTGCAGAAATATAACATTTTTCGATATGTTGAAAAAACAGCCGCTTGACCAGCAAAATCGATAATCGATATCACTTTCATAAGTTAACGTAATGTTAATGCGATGATCAAGACGGCGATAAATGGTGAATTAACCCCTCTGCCAAGCGGATTATCAGGCGCTGGCATAAAAATAAGGTAAATATTGCTGCCTGGCACGGTTAGCCGTGCGTTTTACCAATAAAATCAAAATTTCTGTTTTATTGCTGTAGATCACAATCGGTATTTTCAGTAGGTTATAAAAAGTTTGTTACTGTTTTATTTTTTCAGACATATGTTGGAAGGCACGTTCATCCGCCTTCGCGACGGTCGTTTGTAAGAAAAGTAAACCATCATCAAAAACCGATGGAAGGGAAAACTATGCGTATTGGTGTACCAAAAGAGAGACTAGCCCTGGAAACCCGGGCCGCCGCCACGCCGAAAACGGTGGAGCAGCTGCTGAAACTCGGGTTCAGCGTCGCGGTAGAAAGCGGAGCAGGTAAGCTGGCCAGTTTCGACGACGAGGCCTTCGTTCAGGCTGGAGCGGAGATCGTTAGCGGTGATGACGTCTGGCAGTCCGACGTCATTCTGAAAGTGAACGCGCCCGATGACGAAGAGATCCTGCTGCTTAATCCCGGCACGACGCTCATCAGCTTCATCTGGCCGGCGCAAAACCCGCAGCTGATGGAAAAACTGGCGGCGCGCAACATCAACGTGATGGCGATGGATTCAGTGCCGCGTATTTCGCGCGCTCAGTCGCTGGATGCGTTAAGTTCGATGGCTAACATCGCCGGCTATCGCGCAATCGTTGAAGCCGCCCACGAGTTTGGCCGCTTCTTCACCGGGCAGATCACCGCGGCAGGTAAGGTTCCTCCCGCGAAGGTGATGGTTATCGGAGCCGGGGTTGCCGGTCTGGCGGCCATCGGCGCGGCTAACAGCCTCGGCGCAATCGTCCGCGCGTTTGATACCCGTCCGGAAGTGAAAGAACAGGTGCAGAGTATGGGCGCCGAGTTCCTTGAGCTGGATTTTAAAGAGGAAGCGGGCAGCGGCGACGGCTATGCCAAAGTCATGTCTGAAGCCTTTATCAAAGCCGAGATGGCGCTCTTTGCCGCCCAGGCCAAAGATGTCGACATCATCGTTACCACCGCGCTGATTCCGGGTAAACCGGCGCCGAAGCTGATTACCCGCGAGATGGTTGACTCCATGAAGTCCGGCAGCGTGGTGGTTGACCTGGCGTCGCAAAACGGCGGCAACTGTGAATACACCGTGCCGGGCCAGGTGGTTACCACCGCCAACGGCGTGAAGATTATCGGTTATACCGATCTCCCTGGTCGTCTGCCGACGCAGTCCTCACAGCTGTATGGCACCAACCTGGTTAACCTGCTTAAGCTGCTGTGCAAAGAGAAAGACGGCAATGTCGTTATCGATTTTGATGATGTCGTTATCCGCGGCGTTACCGTGGTTCGCGAGGGTGAAATCACCTGGCCCGCTCCACCCATTCAGGTATCTGCTCAGCCGCAGGCGGCAGCGAAAAAGGTTGAAGCGCCAAAAGCAGAGGCGAAACCGAGCTCGCCGCTGCGCAAGTATGCGCTGATGGCGCTGGCGATTATTCTGTTTGGCTGGCTGGCAAGCGTGGCGCCGAAAGAGTTCCTCGGCCACTTTACCGTTTTCGCGCTCTCCTGCGTGGTCGGTTACTACGTCGTATGGAACGTCTCCCATGCGCTGCATACGCCGCTGATGTCGGTCACTAACGCGATTTCCGGCATTATCGTGGTAGGGGCATTGTTACAGATAGGCCACGGCGGCTGGGTCAGCTTCCTGAGCTTTATCGCGGTGCTGATCGCCAGCATTAATATTTTTGGTGGTTTCACCGTCACTCAGCGCATGCTGAAAATGTTCCGCAAAGGATAAGGGGTAACAAATGTCTGGTGGATTAGTTACAGCTGCATACATTGTTGCCGCGATTCTGTTTATTTTTAGCCTGGCGGGGCTTTCCAAACACGAAACCTCCCAGCAGGGGAACTACTACGGCATTGCCGGGATGGCGATTGCGCTGGTGGCGACCATTCTGGGGCCGGATAGCAGCAACGTCGCGTGGATCCTGCTGGCGATGGTTATCGGCGGCGCGATCGGTATTCGTCTGGCGAAGAAAGTTGAAATGACCGAGATGCCGGAGCTGGTGGCGATTCTGCACAGCTTCGTGGGCCTGGCGGCGGTACTGGTTGGCTTTAACAGCTATCTGCAGCATGAAACCGGTATGGAACAGATTCTGGTCAATATTCATTTGACCGAAGTGTTCCTCGGTATCTTCATCGGCGCGGTGACCTTTACGGGTTCCGTTGTGGCGTTTGGCAAGCTGTGCGGCAAGATGTCTTCTAAGCCGCTGATGCTGCCGAACCGTCATAAGCTAAACCTGGCGGCGCTGGTCGTTTCTTTCCTGCTGCTGATCGTTTTCGTGCGTACCGACAGCATCGGCATGCAGGTACTGTGCCTGCTGGTGATGACCGTGATTGCCCTGGCGTTTGGCTGGCACCTGGTGGCCTCCATCGGCGGCGCGGATATGCCGGTCGTGGTATCAATGCTGAACTCCTACTCCGGCTGGGCGGCAGCGGCGGCGGGCTTTATGCTCAGCAACGACCTGCTGATCGTAACCGGTGCGCTGGTAGGTTCTTCCGGTGCAATTCTGTCCTACATCATGTGTAAGGCGATGAACCGTTCGTTCTTCAGCGTGATTGCTGGCGGTTTTGGTTCTGACGGCACGGCGTCCACAGGTGATGAAGAAGTGGGCGAGCACCGTGAAATCAGCGCCGAAGAAACCGCTGAGATGCTGAAAGGTTCTCAGTCGGTCATCATCACCCCGGGCTACGGCATGGCGGTTGCGCAGGCCCAGTATCCGGTCGCGGAAATCACTGAAAGACTGCGCGCGCGCGGAATCAAAGTGCGTTTCGGTATTCATCCGGTTGCCGGGCGTCTGCCGGGCCATATGAACGTCCTGCTGGCGGAAGCGAAAGTCCCGTATGACATCGTGCTGGAAATGGATGAGATCAACGATGATTTCTCCGATACCGACACCGTACTGGTCATCGGCGCTAACGACACGGTGAACCCGGCCGCGCAGGACGATCCGGGCAGCCCGATCGCCGGTATGCCGGTGCTGGAAGTGTGGAAAGCGCAGAACGTCATTGTATTTAAACGTTCAATGAACACCGGCTACGCTGGCGTACAAAACCCGCTGTTCTTTAAAGAGAACACCCACATGCTGTTTGGCGATGCCAAAGCCAGCGTCGATGCGATTCTGAAAGCGTTGTAAGGCCTGGTCGTTTAAAACCAGTGCTTCTTAAGCCGTCTCTTCTGAGACGGCTTTTTTATATAGGCAACGAAGGGGTTATTTGCTCATAAAATAATCAGGCGAAGGTGTTACAATAGGCTGTTTTTCACCCAAACTGAGGATATTATGGATACCGAGTTAACCCCCACGCAACTGGCCATCGAATTTCTGCGCCGTGACCCCGCTGCTTTAACCCCCGCGCAGTATCTGAAAAAGCTGAAATTGCTGGAACTTGAGTTCGCCGATTTAATGGCGCTTTCGTCCATGGAGCTTAAAGAAGAGATCGATCACGCCTGGCGCTTAGGTATCCACTAACGTTTTCGTTACCCCCAAAGCTGTTGAAATCGGGGCCAAATGGCCCTTTATTTTTGTTAATGGGATGCAAAAAAATCCCCCGCGCGGGCGGGGGATGACGTCTTATTACCACGAATGAAGTCAACGGACTAATCGTCTTCTTCGTCGTCCAGCTCAACCGGCGTCTGGTACTGGTCCGGCTTCAGCGCCAGCAGGTCGCAGCGCAGGTGGTCAATAACCTGTTCAGCGGTATTGCCGAGGAAGGCTGCCGAGAGTCCGGTTCGACCAATCGTACCCAGTACCACGATCCCCGCCTGAAGATGCTCTGACAGGTCGGGAATGACCTCCTCAGGTAACCCTTTTTCAACGTGGGTGCGGCCTTCATCGATGCCGAATTTTTGCCGCAGCGCTTTCATGGCCAGCAGATGCTGACCGCGAATGGCGTCGTTATAGACGCTGGGGTCAAAATCAGGGAGCTCAATCGCGATATTGATGGGCGTGACGGGATAGGCGCCCACCAGGTGAACCTCTGTATGGTTAACCTGTTCCGCCAGCTCAATGGTTTCTCTGACCAGTTTTTCATTGAGCGCGTTGTGGTAGTTCTCTTCACTGGCGAGATTGACCGCCACCAGCGCTTTACCGCCTTCCGGCCACGGCTGATCTTTGACCATCCAGACCGGGCATGGGCATTTACGCAGCAGGTGCCAGTCCGTTGGGGTGAAAATCACCGCTTCCAGCTTGTCGTGCTGGTGCGCCATCTTCAGCACTAAATCATGCTTGTCGCTGATGATTTCCTGAATAATGGCTTCGAAGGGACGATTGTGCCACACCACTTTAATATCAATAGGCACGCCGGACTCTATATAGAATTTTGCCTGCTCGCGGATCCAGGCGGTACGCTGCCCGATGACGCCCTGGCGCATGGCCGTGCGTTCGTCGGGGGAGAGCAGGGTGGTCATTTCATAAGAAAAATCATAGATCGGCAAAAAGGCTTTGATGCGGCCACCAATCCGTTGGTGCAGATACACCGCGCGCCGCAATGCAGGCTGGTCGTCCTGATTGGGGTCGATTACTACCAGCATGTTCTGATACTTCGCCATACAGGGTCTCCTTACAACTGTAACTACAGTCTGTATTAAAAAGATAACCTATATGGATGAAATGAAACAGGGGATGAGCCTGGCCAGATCAACAAATTAGAAAAAAATTCGCGATCCGGCCGGATACGGGAGGACTATCAGGCGACGTTGCGGGCCTGGCCAGCAAGCTGCGCCAGCAGGTCGCTGTTTTCGATGGTGATATATTTGCCTTTAACCGCCAGCATACCGCTTTTCTGGAAACGTCCCAGCAGGCGGCTTATGGTTTCTACCGTCAGGCCCAGATAGTTGCCGATATCGCCACGGGTCATGGTGAGGCGGAACTCACGCGGTGAGAAGCCGCGCTGCGCGAAACGGCGGGACAGATTGTAGATAAAGGCCGCCAGGCGCTCCTCTGCGTTCTTTTTAGAAAGCAGCAGGATCATATCCTGATCGCCTTTGATCTCGCCGCTCATCAGACGCATCATCTGCTGACGCAGGTTCGGCATCTTACCGGAGAGGTCGTCCAACGTTTCAAACGGAATCTCGCAGACCATTGAGGTTTCCAGCGCCTGGGCAAAGCTCGGGTGGTGGGCGGTGCCGATAGCGTCAAAGCCGACCAAATCGCCGGCCAGATGAAAACCGGTGATCTGCTCATCGCCCTGTTCGGTGATGGTGTAGCTTTTAATGGTGCCAGAACGAATTGCATACAGCGATTTCAGCTCATCACCGGCTTTGAACAAGGTCTGTCCTTTCTGGATAGGCTTTTTCCGCTCGATGATGTTATCAAGCTGGTCAAGCTCATGCTCGTTCAGAGTAAAAGGGATGCAAAGCTGGCTAATGCTGCAATCCTGGCAATGGATTGCACAACCGCCAGACTGAATGCGTCGTATAATTCGCTTTTCCGGGATCATAAGTCTGCTCAGGCTTTAATTGATATTGGTCAATTTTAACATCTTTTTGGTGAGCAGGTAAGTCTCGAACCCCTGAAACACGTAATATTAAAAGGGTAAATCAGTTACCCATTTTATCTCATTGATTATGAACAAATTATCTGGCGATGTTGGATTGTAAAGTTACCGGAAGATTCCAGAAAAGGCACTTACGGTCAAAGGAGCAGATAGCCTTCGTGACGCAATAGCCACTCTTTTCGCTGCACGCCGCCGGCGTAACCCGTCATGGTGCCGTTACGCCCGATCACCCGGTGGCAGGGCACCACAATACTGACAGGATTTGAACCGTTGGCGGCACCCACGGCGCGCGCCGCGCCCGGACGTCCCAGCGCCTCCGCGAGCTGACCGTAGTGCATGACCTGGCCGCAGGGGATGGTGCGCAGCGTTTGCCAGACTTCCCGCTGAAACGGCGTCCCGCCGGTGGCGGTAGGTAAGGTGTCGATAACGGCGAGATCGCCCGCGAAGTAATCGCTAAGCTTACGGCTCAGGTTACCGGGATTGCGGGAATCAACGCGTTGGTAGCCTTCACGGCGATAATGAACATCCAGCAGTTGTTCCATGCGGTCGCGGTGCTGATCCCACTCAACGGCCCGCAGGTTAAACTGCTCATCGCAAATCACCCACAGCGGCCCCTGCGGGGTGTCAATTTTATCTTGCAACAGCGTGAGCATCGGTCCTCCTTCAGCGAGGTTATTTTGGCAGGGCATCACCATAGCACGACGCGATGCGGGCAAACCATACTCCGAAAAGGTCAACAAACAGGGTCAGCATGGGCTATTAATTATGAGGTGAGGAAAGCGATGTTTATTTTTACATTCACTCGCAGACGCGTTGGCAAGGCGATTTTGCTACCTTTATCCGGCGGCGAATTCACCGGCAACCATCCGGCGCGGCAGATAAACAGACAGGCTTTCCTAGAGTCCATGATTTCCCGGCGTTTCTGCGCGGGTTTTTACCAACAAAGGTGGTGATATGCAATATATGATGACTGGCGTTGTAATTGTGATTATCAGCGGCTTAGTAATTCATCTGATCGCTTTGGCGATTGAAGGACTGTATAAAGTCATCAGTAACCGCACGACCTGGCGTTAACGTTTTTGTGGCCTTCCCTGGCCTGTCGCGACGTTAAGGTAATCGCGGATAAATACCCGGTCCGATGGGCAGCCCCACGAGGTACCAGCCAACCAGCAGCAGTAGCCAGACGGCAAGGAATATTAATGGATAAGGCAAGACCAGCGAGTAGTAGGTTCCCAGCTTAGCGTCGGGCCGGTAGCGCTGTAAGAAGCCGAGAAATAGCGGCACAAACGGCGATACCGGCGCCAGCGGCAGCACCGATGAGTCGGCGATGCGAAACAGAATCTGCGCGAATGCCGGGTGAAAGCCCAGCAGCATAAACATCGGCACGAAAATCGGCGCCAGAATCGACCAGATTGCCGAACCGCTGGCGATAAACATACACAAAAAGGCGGATAGCAGCGCCAGGCCGACAAACGCCGGTACGCCGTTCATTCCCGCGCTCTCCAGCAGATCCGTCAAGCCGACGGCCATAAATTTCCCCATATTGCTCCAGTTGAACATGGCGACGAACTGGGCCAGCGGGAAGACCATCACGATAAAACCTGCCATCTCTTTCATCGGCTCAATCATCAGCTGAGGCAGATCGGCCTGGCGGCGAATTTTGCCGGTGGCGATGCCGTAGGCCAGTGAAACGACGAAGAAGAAAAAGATAATGAGCGGGACGATCCCTTTTATAAACGGCGAAGGCATCACGGTATGCTTGATGGGATCGCGCAGGATACCGTTTTCCGGCACGACCATCAGCGCGATCGCCGCCACGAATAACAGCGCGGCCACGCCGGCCACGCGCAGGCCGAAGCGCTGTTCCGGCGTCAACGTCTGCAGCGTTTCATCGCTGTTGCCTTGCCATTGCCCTAACCGCGGTTCCACCAGTTTATCGGTAATCAATCCGCCAACCAGCGTGAGAACGATCACTGAGGTTGCCATAAAATACCAGTTATCAATCACGCTGACGTGGAGCGAGGCGTCAAGGGTTTTTGCCGCTTCGGTGCTGATGCCAGAGAGCAGGACATCGGTGGTGACGATGAGCAGATTGGCTGTGAAGCCGCAGCCGACGCCGGCGATGGCCGCCAGCAGCCCGGCAACCGGGTGGCGGCCGACGGCGAGGAACATCAGGGCGCCCAGCGGCGGCATAATCACCAGCGCGGCATCGGAAGAGATGTGGCTAAAGAAGGCGATAAACAGCACCATATAGCTGGCGTAACGGGCGCTAACGTGGGATGACATTTTCACCATCAGCGAAGGCAGCAGGCCCACTCGTTCCGCAAAACCGGCCCCCAGCACCAGAGCCAGAATGGCCCCCAGCGGCGCGAAACCGCTGAAGTTCTTAATGACGTTCGGCAAAAACCAGTGCAATCCTTCAACGCTAAGCAAATTTTTCACCACCACTCGCGAGCCGTCGGTGGGGTTCTGTACCCCGACGTTCAGCGCCGACAGGATGGCGGTGGCGACCATTAACGCCACAATCAGATAGATAAACAGTAAAAACGGATGCGGGACCTTGTTACCTATTTTTTCAACCCAGCCATAAAGCTTACCGGTGGGGGAAGGCGACGGTATGGATGACATACTCATGGGCGTTCCTCAGTTGTCGTTGTTGTGTTGGTTGTCTCTTTACCCCTGGGCGTGTCAGCCGTTATTTTTTTGGCGATTACCGCGTTGCCGTACTCCATCCACGGGGCTTTTATTATTTTAAAATCGAAGGGTTGATCTCCTGTGGAATGGGGCACCGGTAGGGCCTTTCGGCTAAGACCTGCGCCAGTTCCTGCTGGCTGGCGGTCAGTAACGCCCTGTCGCTGAACAGACGAATGGCCGTCGCGCCCAGCACTTTCCCCGCCAGCAGCATCCCTTTGTGGGCGATGGAGGTTCTGCCCTGGCTCACCAGTTGCCAGGAGTGCAGCGGCGTCCCGACGGCAAAACAGGGGCTGAAGCACTGGGCCACGGGGGCCTTCCAGCTCACGTCGCCGACGTCGGTAGAGCCCGCAAGGATGTTGTCCGTTGCCGCCCACGGCGCCACTTCATCGTTCAGGCGCGTTTCGCGGTGGCGGCGGGCGAACGCTTTCCCGTCCTCGCCGCCGGTGTCGGCAATGTTTTTCAGGCTGTTATTGATATCGTTCGCGCTCAAGGTTGCGCGAATTTCGGCGGCGAATGCGCGCTCTTCCGCGCTCCAGGGCGGCGTGCCGTAATGGCAAACCGCCTGATACATCGCCGCTTCCAGCGTGCGGTTGGGCAGATAGCTGGAACAGGCTTTTTCGAAGCGACAGCTGACGCGGGTCTCGGTCATCAACGCCGCGCCCTGGGCGATTTTCTCGATCCGGGCGAAGATTTGCTGCGCGTCGGCCATTTCCGGCGCGCGAATGAGATACAGCACCTCCGCCTGCGCCTGAACAACGTTGGGAGAGACGCCGCCGGTATCGGTGATGGCGTAGTGCACCCGCGCTTTTTCGATAATATGTTCGTTAAGGAAGTTGCTGCCGGTGGTCATCAGCGTCACGGCATCCAGCGCGCTGCGGCCCAAATGCGGCGAGTTTGCCGCGTGCGCCGCGGTGCCGGTAAACCGCCACGCCGCCTGAATGTTGGCAAGGGTGCGGGTGCTGAACATCCCGGCCCAGGCTTCCGGATGCCAGGTCAGAGCGGCATCGATGTCATCGAATAACCCCTCGCGGACCATGAAGGTTTTCCCCGAGCCGCCTTCCTCGCCGGGACAGCCATAGAAGCGAAGCGTGCCGGCGCCGCCCTGTTGCTGCAGCCAGTTCCTGGCGGCGACCGCGGCGGCGAACGCCGCCGTACCAAGCAGATTATGCCCGCACCCGTGGCCGTTTTCTCCCGGCGTCGAAGACGCGGGTTCCGCGCAGTGGGCCTGCTGGCTGAGCCCCGCCAGGGCGTCAAATTCGCCGAGGAGGGCAATCACCGGTTGGCCCGCGCCGAAGCTGGCGATAAAGGCGTTGGGGATCCCGCCGGCATTGCGGGTCAATTGAAAGCCTTCCGCTTCCAGCGCATCGGCCAAACGCGCAGCGGACCAGAATTCCTGAAAGCGGGTTTCCGGATGGTCCCAGATATCATCGGCAATGGCACAAAAATCGTTGCGCCGCCCCTCAATAACGTCATCGACAAATTGATAAACGTGTTCCATTACACACCTCGCTGCCAGGGAAAGTTCAGGGCGACGCGTGCTAACGTTTCGACGGCCAGGGTCATCACGTTCTCGTCGAAATCGAATTTTTCATTGTGGTGACCGGCGCTCAGTTCCGTGCCGAATATCATGTATGAGGCGAGACCGCCGCGCTCCTGGACCCGGGCCATCATCAGGGTGGCATCCTCGGAACCCGCCGGGGCAGCGATACGATCGACAGCCTGTTTAACGCCGGGGACCTGGGCCGTCTGCTGGCGCAGATAGTCCACCCACGCCGGCGACGGGGCGCTGGAGGTGGCCGCGCCCATCAGCTGCAACTGGTAACTGGCTTCATACATGGTCGCCGCGCCGGCGATCGCCTGTTTAGCCCGCTCAAAGACGTACTGGTTAATGGCATCGGTTTCGCCACGGGTTTCGACTTTTAATAGCGCGGAGGAGGGAACTACGTTACGCCCGGTACCGGCCTGCATGACGCCGACGTTAACCCTTGACGCTCCGGCGCTGTGCGGCGCGATGGCGTGCAGGGCAAGGGCGGCCTGGGCCGCCGCCAGTAGCGCGTTACGGCCATCTTCCGGTTTACCGCCAGCGTGGGCGGCGACGCCGCTGAACTGCACATCGAATTTGGTGGTGGCCATAAAGTTATCGCCGCCGCAGACGACGGTGCCGGCAGGGACGCCGGTACCGATATGAATGGCGGTAAAGTAATCCACCTCATCAAGTACGCCCGCCGCGACCATGGCGCGCGCGCCGCGGGTACCTTCTTCCGCCGGCTGGAAAATCAGCACTATCGTCCCGTTGAGCTGCACGGCATACTCCTTCAGAACGTGCGCCAGACCCAGCCCGATTGCGGTGTGACCGTCGTGGCCGCAGGCATGCATCATGCCGTCGTTGCAGGAGGCAAAACGATCGCGATGCGGACGGTGACTATCGTCATGCTGCTCGTTGAGATCGAGCGCATCCATGTCGACGCGAAACGCCAGCGTCGGCCCCGGCCGCCCGGTATCGAGGGTCGCCACCACTCCGGCGAAGCCGCCTTCAAACGCCGGTAGCCAGCGTTCAGGCGCACCCTGCGCGCGGGCGCGCTGGAACGCCTGCGCCAGCGTCTCTTCATCAGGCAGGCCCATACGGCTATCGGCATCGATAACGTCGCGCCCCAGCGCCAGCTGATAACCCAGACCGTCTAATACTTCCGCCACTTTGCTGGCGGTGCGGAACTCCAGCCAGCCGGATTCCGCATGCAGGTGAAAATCGCGACGCCATTCGGTCATTTTTGGCGCCAGCTGGTTGATGAAATCATAAAGTTGCGGCATAACCTTTCCCGTTATAAGCAAAAACTGTGATGGTGTTCACGAAGTGATAGCCTTTACTTATCACCCATCACTTTCATGCACTCTCATCCTTAACCTGCCACAGCACAATCGATTACAGTAGATGTCATTTTCTTCTGTCTGATAAACCCTGGTTATCACTCACAACATGTCATTTCAGATTAAATTTCACCACATTCGCGCCTTCGTTGAGGTCGCGCGCGAAGGAAGTATTCGCGGCGCCAGCCGGGCGTTGGCGATTTCGCAGCCGGCGTTGACCAAAGCGATTAAAGAGCTGGAAGAGGGGCTCTCCGCGCAGCTGTTTGTGCGCCGTAGCCAGGGGGTGGCGTTGACCGAAAATGGTGAAAGTTTTTATCAACATGCGAGCCTGATCCTGGAAGAGCTGCGGGTGGCGCAGGATGAATTGCTGCAACGTCAGGGCGAGCAGGCCGGGCAGATTAATATCGGCCTTGGCGCCAGCGTAGCGCGTTCGCTGATGCCTTCGGTTATTTGCCGCTTTCATCAGCAGCATCCGCTGGTGAAGGTGCGGATTATGGAAGGACAGCTGCTGGCGATGATTAATGAACTGCGTCAGGGTGAGCTGGATTTCACCATCAATACTTACTATCCCGGCCCCTACGATCATGAATTCAGCTTTGAGAAGCTATTTGAGAAACCCTTCGCGGTATTCGCCCGCGCCGGTCACCCGGCGGCACACGTCACTTCACTTACCGAGCTGCTCGATCACCACTGGACGATGCCGACGCCGCGCGGCAGCTACTTCAAACAGCTGCAGGAGATGTTTAACCAGGCCGGACTGGCGCCAAAGGTGGATATCGTTTGTGAGACCTTCTCTTCGTGCATTAGCCTGGTGGTGAAAAGCGATTTTCTCAGCATTCTGCCGGTCGAACTTGGCAACGACCCGATGATGGCGGATAAGCTGGTGATGATCCCCATTCGAGAAGCGTTACCCAAAGCCACCTATTTTCTGATTCAGCGCCGCGATACGCGGCAAACGCCCTTAACCGCGTCATTAATCACGCTGTTTCGTCGTCAGAGCCGTCAACTGTTTCCATAATCGCGCAGAGGTGGTTAAACGCGTTGAGGAGGCGCCGCGAGACGGCTATAGTAACCACCCGGTAGTAGCTGGAGGAGCGCGCATGAACCTTGACGACAAATCCCTATTTCTTGGCGCCATGGAGGACGTTCAGCCTCTGAAACATAATCACGACGTTCACTGGCACCCCGCGCGCAATACTCGCGCCGCGCAGCGGATTGATCCCCTGCAACTGGATAACTTTCTGACCACCGGCTATCTCGATATTGTGCCGCTGGCAACCGCCCTTGAGTTTAAGCGGGAAGGTCTGCAAAGCGGCGTACTGGAGAAGCTCCGGCGCGGCAAATACGGCCAGCAGGCAAGCCTCAATCTGCTGCGCCAGCCGGTGGAGAAGTGCCGACAGAATCTGTTTGCTTTTGTGGTCCAGGCGCAAAAAGAGGGGCTGCGTAATGTGCTGATCGTGCATGGCAAAGGGCGCGACGATAACGCGCACGCCAATATTATTCGCAGCTACCTGGCGCGCTGGCTGGTGGAACTCCCGGAAGTCCAGGCGTTCTGCGCGGCGTTACCGCACCACGGCGGCAGCGGCGCCTGCTACGTGGCCCTGCGGAAATCGGCGGAGGCAAAGCAGGAAAACTGGGAGCGCCACGCCAAGCATAGCCGCTAGCGCATCAACAGCGTCAGTTCCCGGGCTGCTTTCTGTAGCTCGGGTAACACCCGCTCCAGCATCTCGTGCGTGGAGACCTGCCCGGCGTGTACGCCGACGTTCAGCGCCGCCTGAATCTGCCCCTGAGGGTTAAAGAGCGGCACCGCCAGCGAGCGCAGCCCCATCTCGAGCTCCTGATCGTTAAGCGCGTAGCCCTGCTGGTGCACGCGCTTAAGTTCGGTACGCAGCTTTGCAACCGAATCAACGGTTTGCGGGGTATAGCGAATCATCGTGACCCGGCCCAGCATATCGTTCAGCTTCTCCTCCGGCTGATAGCTCAGCAGCACGCGTCCCATGGAGGTCGCCCAGGCGGGCAGGCGGCTGCCGATGTCGAGATCGATGGTCATAATGCGCGAACTCGACGCGCGAGCGATATAAAGAATGTCGTCGCCGTCGAGAGTGGCGATGGAGCAGGACTCATTGAGCATTTCGCTTAAATGCTTCAGCACCGGCTGCGCCGAACGCGCCAGCGGCGTGGAGGCAAGCCAGGCGTGGCCCAGCGCCAGAATTTTCGGTCGCAGCTGGAAATTTTTACCATCTTCGGCGTAAACAAAGCCCAGTTTGCTCAGCGTATACAGGCAGCGGCGCACCGCCGCGCGCGGAATACCGGTCTTTTGGCTGATCTGCGAAATTGAGAGCAGCGGGCGTTGCGGAGTAAACGCCTGGATCACCTCCAGCCCGCGCGCCAGCGAAGCCATAAAGTTCGGATCGCCCTTAAACGGATCGCTATCGCCCGTCAGTAAATCATCTGGATGCTTCTCCATTTTCTTCTCCGTATTTGCCGTCGATCACATTCTTTCGCTAAACATACACGATGTTCGATTATCGCACCATATTTCGATTATCGCCCTTGACCAGCATCGTTAAGCGGGTCACATTTTGTGCGAACAACGAATAAAAGTGCGATTACCGCACATACAGGAGCGACCTGATGATTGATAAAAGCGTGTCGACGCTACGTGATGCCATCGCCGGGATCCACGACGGGGCGACCATAATGATTGGCGGTTTTGGCCCTGCCGGGCAGCCGACGTACCTGATAGATGCTCTGATAGAACAGGGGGCCCGTGATTTAACCATTATCAATAACAATGCGGGCAACGGCGAAGTCGGCCTGGCGGCGCTGCTGAAGGCCGGTCGGGTGCGAAAAATGATCTGTTCGTTCCCACGTCAGGTTGATTCGCAGATTTTCGATGACCTTTATCGCCGCGGCAAAATTGAGCTGGAGCTGGTACCGCAGGGCAACCTCGCGGCGCGGATCCAGGCGGCAGGAGCTGGCCTCGGCGCGGTGTTTACCCCCACCGGCTACGGTACGCCGCTGGCGGAGGGGAAAGAGACCCGCGAAATCGACGGGCGTCATTACGTGCTCGAATACCCTATCAGGGCCGACTTCGCGTTGATCAAAGCCCACCAGGGCGACCGCTGGGGAAACCTGGTTTATCGCAAAGCGGCGCGCAATTTTGGCCCGATTATGGCGACCGCCGCGAAAACCACCATTGTAGAAGTTTCGCAGCTGGTGCCCTTGGGCGATCTCGACCCGGAAAGCATCATTACCCCGGGCATTTTTGTGCAGCGCGTCTACTCCCTGGAAAACCTGATTGCCGCTAAAAGCGCCTGAGGAACTCTTAATGCAAAAACTGACTCGCGATGAGATGGCCCAGCGCGTGGCCCGCGATATTCCCGAAGGCGCTTACGTCAATCTGGGGATCGGCTTGCCCACCCGCATCGCCAACTATCTTCCTGCCGATAAAGAAATCTTCCTGCACAGCGAAAACGGCCTGCTGGGGATGGGGCCGAAACCGCTGCCGGGGGAAGAGGATCCGGAGCTGATTAACGCCGGAAAAGAGTATGTGACTCTGCTCAACGGCGGCTGCTACTTTCACCACGGCGACTCCTTCGCCATGATGCGCGGCGGGCACCTCGATATCTGCGTGCTTGGCGCCTACCAGGTTTCCGCCAGCGGCGATCTGGCGAACTGGAGCACCGGCGCGCCCGACGCCATTCCTGCCGTCGGCGGAGCGATGGATCTGGCCATTGGCGCTCGTCAGGTCTTCGTGATGATGGATCACCTGACCCGCGACGGGGAGTGCAAGCTGGTAGAGCACTGCACCTATCCGCTGACCGGCGTCGGCTGCGTCAGCCGTATCTACACCGACCTGGCGGTCATCGATATCAGCGAAAGCGGCCCGGTGGTGCGGGAAATCTTTAACGGCCTCTCTTTTGAGGAACTGCAGCGCATCACGCCGGTGGCGCTGACTTTTGCACAACTGGCGGAAAGCGCGTAAGGAACCTATGATGAATCAGGCATTTATCTGTGATGCGGTGCGGACGCCGTTCGGCCGCTTTGGCGGTACCCTGGCCACCCTGCGCGCCGACGATCTGGCGGCGCTGCCGCTGAAAGCGCTGCTGGAGCGCAACCCGGGACTCGATCCGGCGCGTATTGACGATGTGATTTACGGCTGCGCTAACCAGGCGGGGGAAGATAACCGCAACGTCGCGCGCATGGCGCTGCTGCTGGCCGGTCTGCCGGAAAGCGTACCGGGCAGTACCGTAAACCGCCTGTGCGGTTCCAGCCTTGATGCGATCGGTATCGCAGCGCGCGCGATTAAAAGCGGCGAAACTCAGCTGATGATCGCCGGCGGCGTGGAGAGCATGTCGCGCGCGCCGTTTGTGATGGGCAAGGCCGAAAGCGCCTTTAGCCGCACGATGCGGATGGAAGATACCACCATCGGCTGGCGCTTCATTAACCCGCAGATGAAAGCGCTGTACGGCGTGGATTCGATGCCGGAAACGGCGGAAAACGTGGCGGACGATTTCGCCATTTCGCGGGAGGACCAGGATGCGTTTGCGCTGCGTAGCCAGCTGCGTACGGCGGCGGCGCAGGAGGCCGGACGCTTTGCCGACGAGCTGATTGCCGTCTCGGTGCCGCAGCGTAAGGGCGAACCGCTACTCTTTAGCCGCGATGAGCACCCGCGCAGTACCACGGCGGAGGCGCTGGCCAGGCTGCGCGGCGTTGTGCGCGCCGACGGTACGGTGACGGCAGGTAACGCTTCCGGAGTCAACGACGGCGCCTGCGCGCTGCTGCTTGCCAGCGAGCAGGCGCTGGCCGCCAATGATTTACAGCCGCTCGCCCGCGTGGTGGGCGTCGCGACGGCAGGGGTGGCGCCGCGTATTATGGGATTTGGCCCGGCGCCGGCGGTACGTAAGGTGCTGGCGCAAACCGGGCTAACGCTTGGGCAGATGGACGTCATTGAACTGAATGAGGCCTTTGCCGCTCAGGCGCTGGCGGTCACGCGCGATCTGGGTCTACCCGACGATGCGGCGCACGTCAACCCTAACGGCGGCGCGATAGCCCTCGGACATCCGCTGGGCGCCTCCGGCGGCCGTCTGGCAATGACCGCGGCGTACCAGCTGCGCCGTACCGGCGGGCGCTATGCGCTGTGCACCATGTGTATCGGCGTCGGTCAGGGGATCGCGCTGATTATAGAACGCGTTTAAGGAGCCATAATGAGTTTGTTGACCCCGATGATGCGCACCAGTCCGCTGACCGCCTGGTTCAGCGATGCGCAGCGGGTACAGGGGATGCTGGATTTTGAAGCCGCGCTGGCTCGCGCTCAGGTCGAATGCGGCCTCGTGCCGCAGGCGGCGCTTAATCCCATTATTGAGAGTTGCCGGCACGAAAACATCGACTTCTCCGCGCTGGGGCAGGCCGCCGCCAGCGCCGGGAATCTGGCGATCCCGCTGGTCAAACAGCTGACCGCGCGGGTTAAACAACGGGATGACGCGGCGGCGCGCTACGTACACTGGGGGGCGACCAGCCAGGATGCTATCGACACCGGTTTTATCCTGCAACTGCGCGGCGCGCTGGCGGAAACGGACTCCCTGCTGCAGCAACTGCTCGACGCGTTAGCCCATCAGGCGGCGCGCTATCAGGATACGGTGATGCCCGGGCGTACCTGGATGCAGCATGCGCTGCCGGTCACCTTCGGTCTGAAACTGGCCGGGACGCTGGATGCGCTGCTGCGCTGGCAGGTGCGTCTGCGAGAGATGCGCTCAAGGGTGCTGGCGCTGCAGTTTGGCGGCGCGGCGGGCACCCTCGATTCCCTTAAAACGCAGGCGCCGCGGATCGCCGGCGCGCTGGCGAAAACCCTCGACCTGCAGCTTCCGGACGCGCCGTGGCACAGCCAGCGCGACCGGCTGCTGGAGGTGGGGGCATGGTACGCGGGCGTCTGCGGCACGCTGGGTAAATTCGCCAATGATTTTTCTCTGCTGATGCAAACCGAGGTTGCAGAGGTGGGTGAACCGGTCGCCGAAGGACGCGGCGGATCGTCTACCATGCCGCACAAACGCAATCCCATCTCCTGCGCCGCTATTTTGACCGCCGCCCAGCGTACGCCCGGACTGGTGGCAACGCTCTATGCCGGGCAGATCCAGCAGCACGAGCGGGCGCTGGGCGGCTGGCAGGCGGAGTGGGAAACGCTGCCGGAGCTGATAACCCTCGCCGGCGGCGCGCTGGCGCAGAGCGAAGCGCTGGTCCGCGATATGCAGGTCTTCCCGCATAAGATGCGCGCCGACCTCGATATCACCCATGGCCTGATTATGGCCGAGGCCGTCACTCTGGCGCTGGCGGAGTTTGTCGGCAAAGCCGAGGCTCATCACCGGGTTGAGGCGCTGTGTCGCCAGGCGCTGGATGCGTCACGTTCGCTGTTAAGCGTGCTGGAAACCGATCCGCTGGTCAGCGAGCATCTCTCCGCCAGCCGCTTAACCCAACTGCTGGACCCGACAACGGCGACCGGCAGCTCAGCACTCTTCGTGCGCCAGGTTGTGGCGCGCTATAAGGAGCAACGTTATGAATGTTGATTATCAGATAGATGGGCCGCAAGACGCGCCGGTCATCGTTCTCTCTAACTCGCTGGGCACTACCCGGGCGATGTGGCAGCCGCAGCTTGAGTCGTTAACGCAGCATTTTCGCGTGCTGCGCTACGATACCCACGGCCATGGCACCACCCGTAAAAACGGTAAAGTGACGCTGGCGCAGCTCGGCGAAGATGTGATTGCGCTGCTCGATCATCTTAATATCGCTAAAGCCTGGTTCTGCGGGATTTCAATGGGCGGCCTGACCGGCCTGTGGCTGGGGCGCTTTGCCCCTGAACGTTTTCAGGGGCTGGTCGTTGCCAACACCGCTGCGCGTATTGGCGACCAGGCCGGCTGGCTGTCGCGTGCCCGCACGGTGCGTCAGGAAGGGATGGCAGTGGTCGCCGCAGGCGCCGCGGACCGCTGGTTTACCCACGCATTTCGCCAGAAGACGCCGGAAGTGGTGGAAGCATTGTGTCACCAGCTGACCCATATCGATGCTGAAGGCTATGCGGCCTGCTGCGAAGCGCTGGCCGCCGCCGATCTGCGTGGAGAGGTCGCGCAGATCGCGATTCCGGTGCTGATCGTCGCCGGAGAAAGTGACCCTGTCACAACGGTGGCGGACGCCAACTTCCTGCATCAGCAGATCCCGGTCTCTGAAGTCGTCGTGCTGGCGGCTTCGCATTTATCGAATATCGAAGCGCCGCAGGCGTTCAGCTCGGCGCTGCTGGGTTTTGTTCAGGGGGAAAAGCATGGACGATAAACAGCGGTATCAGCGGGGAATGGAGGTCCGGCGGAAGGTGCTCGGCGATGCTCACGTCGATAAGACGCTGCAAAAGCTGACGCCGCTGAATGAAGAGTTCCAGGATTTTATTACCCGCTACGCCTGGGGAGAGACATGGACCCGGCCGGGGCTCGATCATCATACCCGCAGCATGATCACTATTGCCATGCTGATTGCGCTGAACCGCGAAGCAGAGCTGAAAATGCATCTGCGCGCGGCGTTTAATAACGGCGTCACCCGCGATGAGCTGAAAGAGCTGATTATGCACTCCGCGCTCTACTGCGGCCTGCCCGCCGCCAACGCCACGATGCATCTGGCGCAGCAGGTATTTGACGAGCTGGATGCCGTTTAGCCGCCACCCGGCAGGTTTGTCGCACATCTCAGGCCGTCATGCGACGGCCTTCGACGGTTACCCGCCGCCAGGGGCGGGCAATATCATCCTCTTTGCTGCGAACAGCCTGCGCACTGCTTATTCTGGATCTGCTGGAAGAAGTCATTGCCTTTGTCATCCACCAGAATAAACGCCGGGAAGTTTTCCACTTCGATTTTCCAGATGGCTTCCATCCCCAGTTCAGGATAGGCCACGCACTCCAGGCTCTTGATGCTCTGCTGCGCCAGCACCGCCGCCGGGCCGCCGATGCTGCCGAGGTAAAAACCGCCGTGCTTGTGACAGGCATCGGTGACCTGCTGGCTGCGGTTGCCTTTGGCCAGCATCACCATGCTTGCGCCGTGGGATTGCAGCAGGTCGACGTAAGAGTCCATTCGGCCTGCGGTGGTGGGGCCAAGGGAGCCGGACGCATAGCCTTCCGGGGTTTTCGCCGGGCCGGCGTAGTAGATCGGATGATCTTTGACGTACTGCGGCAGTTCTTCACCGTTATCGATAAGCTCTTTCAGCTTCGCGTGGGCGATATCGCGGGCCACAATAATGGTGCCGTTGAGCGTCAGACGCGTCGAGACCGGATGGGCGGAAAGCTGGGCCAGAATCTCGCTCATCGGCTGATTAAGATCGATGCTGATGACCTTGCCTTCGCCCTGCTGGCGCAGATGTTCGGGAATATACTGACCCGGGTTGCTCTCCAGTTTCTCAATCCAGATACCGTGGCGGTTGATTTTGGCTTTGATATTGCGATCCGCCGAACAGGAGACGCCCATGCCCACCGGGCAGGAGGCGCCGTGGCGCGGCAGGCGGATGACGCGGATATCGTGGGCGAAGTATTTGCCGCCGAACTGTGCGCCGAGACCGAGGTTTTGCGCCTCCACCAGCAGTTCCTGCTCCAGCTGAATATCGCGGAAGGCCTGGCCGTGTTCGTTGCCTTCGGTCGGCAGCTCGTCGTAATAGTGGGTAGAGGCCAGCTTCACCGTTTTTAGCGTCGCTTCTGCCGAGGTACCGCCAATCACAAAGGCGATATGGTACGGCGGGCAGGCGGCGGTACCGAGCGTGCGCATCTTCTCAACGAGATAGTTTTTCAACTTCGCCGGAGTGATTAACGCTTTGGTTTCCTGATACAGATAGGTTTTGTTGGCCGAGCCGCCCCCTTTGGCCATACAGAGAAATTTATATTCGTCGCCGTCGACGCTGTAGAGGTCGATTTGCGCAGGCAGGTTAGTCCCGGTATTGACCTCTTTGTACATATCCAGCGCGGCGTTCTGCGAATAGCGCAGGTTATCCTCGGTATAGGTGTTATAGACGCCGCGGGCGAGGGCCGCTTCATCACCGCCGCCGGTCCACACGCGCTGGCCTTTCTTACCCATAATAATCGCCGTGCCGGTATCCTGGCAGGTGGGCAGCACGCCTTTAGCCGCGATTTCAGAGTTGCGCAGGAACTGCAGCGCCACGTACTTATCGTTATCGCTGGCTTCAGGGTCGAGAAGGATCTGCGCGACCTGTTTTTGGTGGGAAACGCGCAGCATAAACGCCGCATCGTGGAAGGCCTGCTGTGCCAGATGGGTGAGGGCCTGAGGGTCTACTTTGAGGATCTCCTGGCCTTCAAATTCGGCCACGGACACGTGCTCTTTGCTCAGCAGATAGTATTCAGTCTTATCTTTTGCTAGCGGAAAGGCTTCCTGATAGACAAATGGTTTAGTCGACATTGCTTTGCTCCCTAAGAGTAAAACCGCCGGGGGTCGGCCCGACGGTTATGAATCAGAACATCATGGACATCCACGGATAGCCAATCAGCAGCAGGGCGGCCAGGAAGATGGCGCCGAAAATGGTGCCGAGACGCCAGTAGTCTTTGGTCGGCAGATAGCCGCTGCCGTAGTAGATTGGGCTGGGGCCGGTACCGTAGGGGGTGATAATCCCCATCACGCCGAGCGAGGTCACCATCAGCAGTACGAACACCTGCATATTCATCCCCGGAATGGTGGAGGCGATAGTCAGCATGGCCGGCAGCAGCGCGGTGGTGTGCGCGGTGGTGCTGGCGAACAAGTAGTGCAGCAGATAGAACGCCAGCAGCAGGACGACGGTCGCGACGCCCGGGGAGATGCCGCTCATCAGCGCGCCGCCTTCTTTACCCAGCCAGGCGATAAAACCGGTGGAGGAGAGGCCGTCGGCCAGCGCCACCAGGGTCGCGAACCAGGCAAAGGTATTCCACGCCGCTTTGTTGCTGGTGATATCGTTCCACGAAAGTACGCCGGTCCACAGCATCAGCACGATAACCAGCAGAGCGGCCAGCGCCGGTTCAATCCATTCGGCGGCGAAGATCCACATCATCAGCGCAAAGCAGACGAAGACCAGCAGCAGAATTTCATTGCGCGACAGGCGGCCAAGTTTTTCCAGCTCGCGGGCGGCCCACAGCGGTACTTCATCGTTGACTTTCACTTCCGGCGGGTAGAACCAGTAGGCCAGCAGCGGCATTGCCAGAATCAGCAGGATACCCAGCGGCAGGAAGGCGATAAACCAGGTGCCCCAGGAGATATTAATGCCGACGATGCTTTTCACCAGCGCCAGCGCCAGCAGGTTCGGCGCCAGTGCGGAGAGAAACATCGAGCTGGTGATACAGGCGGCGGTAATGGCCACCCACATCAGGTAGGAGCCGATACGGCGCGCGCTCGGGTCGTTGGGCTTAGAGCCGTACAGCGGCGGCAGGTTAGCGATAATCGGGTAGATAGTCCCCCCGCTGCGCGCGGTGTTGGAGGGGGTAAACGGCGCCAGCAGCAGGTCGGCGAAGGTGATGGCGTAGCCCAGCGTCAGGCTGCGGCGGCCGAGGTACTTCACCAGAATAAGCGCCAGACGGCGGCCAAACTGGGTCTTATCGTAGCCGGCGGCAAACATAAAGGCGCCGAAGATAAGCCAGACGGTGGAGTTACCGAAACCGCTCACCGCCCATTTAAAGGAGGCGCCGGCAAGCTTGAACCCTGGCGCGGCCAGTTGTTCAGGGCTGAACAGCAGCCACTGGCTGCACAGCGCAATCACCACCACGCCGGTAATACCGATGACCGCGCCGGGCAGCGGTTCGAAGATCAGACCGACGATCACGCCGACAAAAATGGCAAAGTAGTGCCAGGCGTAAGGGGGAAGGCCGTCGGGCACCGGGACGAATAAGAGTAAGACGGCAACGATAATGGGCATCGCCATCATCAGCAGACGTTTATAAGCAGCATTTGTTGCTGCACCGGCAGGCGGTATGGTTGTCTTTTTCTCTTTCATAATGAGTATCTGCAAGTAGTTAAAAATAGGGTTTGGTCATCGCTTAACCGTTCGATTTCTTTAGTTGCAAAACTTTCTTTAATTATTAATTGTCGATTTTGGTTATTGCGCTGACCGTTATTTAACGCGCTTCGTTGGGCGTTAAATTAAAATATTGGGTTATTTATATATTGCGCTTTCATGCGCCGTTGCAATTGATTTAGATCAAAAAAAGCGGGTTGTTAGCCACTTTTTTATTATTACGAATAACCCTGTTTAGTGAGGTGTTTATTTGTCTGAAATTTGGCTTAATGTTAAATCACGAATGATTTCATGAACTGATAATGTCTTTATCTTATTGAAATTTATCATTTTATATTGATATCTTCCTGGCGATACATGTTAAGAATGGTTTCAGATTTGTTATTGGTTATATCCACTATGTGAACGAATTATATTTAATTAATAATACAAAGGAGGTATCGATGTTATTGTTGGTATTAAATAGTTTTTTAACTAACGTAATTGTTTTGGTAACTAAAAAAAGCGCTATATTATTGGCATGACTTAAGGGATTACCAAATACAAACAAAAACAATTCCGTCACCCAATTCTCAATTTTCAATATTTAAAATCTGGAGCGTCATTATGACCAGTCATCCACGAATTTTGCGTCCTTTTACTTTACCGAACGGTACTGAGCTTAAAAACCGCCTGTTAATGGCGCCGATGACCACCTGCACCGGTTATTTTGACGGTACCGTGACCAGCGAACTGGTTGAGTACTACCGCGCTCGCGCAGGCAGTATCGGCACCATTATCGTTGAATGCTGCTTTATTGATGACTACGGTCTGGCGTTCCCCGGCGCCATCGGTATCGATAATGATGAAAAAGTGGCTGGCCTGGCGAAAATTGCCGCCGCCATCAAGGCGGAAGGGTCAAAAGCGATTCTGCAGATCTACCACGGCGGCCGGATGGTCGACCCGCAGCTTATCGGCGGACGCCAGCCGGTGGCCCCGAGCGCGATTGCCGCGCCGCGCGATGGCGCAGCAACCCCCCGCGCGCTGAGCGGCGCTGAAGTCGAGGGCATGATCGCGAAGTTTGGCGAAGGCGTACGCCGCGCCATTCAGGCCGGTTTCGACGGCGTCGAGATTCACGGCGCGAACACCTATCTGATCCAGCAGTTTTATTCGCCAAACTCTAACCAGCGCGACGATGAATGGGGCGGCAGCCGCGATAATCGCGCGAAATTCCCGCTGGCGGTACTGGACATCACCCACAAAATGGCCCGCCAGTACGCCGACGATGCCTTTATTATCGGCTACCGGTTCTCCCCGGAAGAGATGGAAGTCCCCGGTATCCGTTTTGCTGACACCATGTATCTGCTGGAAAAGCTGGCCGCCCGAGGCGTCGACTATCTCCACTTCTCGGTTGGCGCCACGCTGCGACCCTCGATTGTCGATACCACCGATCCCACGCCGCTGATTGAAAAATATTGCGCCATGCGCTCTGAAACCCTGGCTCAGGTGCCGGTGATGGGCGTGGGCGGGGTAGTGAACGCGGCCGATGCCGAGCAGGGTCTGGATCACGGCTACGACCTGATGGCGGTGGGCCGCGCCTGTATCGCGTATCCTGACTGGACGGCGCGCATTGCCGCCGGCGAAGAGCTGGAGCTGTATATTGACAGCACCCAGCGCGAAGCGCTGAACATCCCGGAACCGCTGTGGCGCTTCTCGCTGGTGGAGGCGATGATCCGCGATATGAGCATGGGCGATGCCAAATTCAAACCGGGGATGTTCGTCGAAACCGTTCAGGACGACGCTAACGAGCTGGTGATCAACGTCAGCCTGGAAAACGACCGCATTGCCGATATCGCACTGGCGGCAAGCCCGGTACAGACCGTCGAGTTCACCACCAGCTTTGAAGAGATCCGCGAGCGGATCCTCAGCGCCAACACCCCGCACGTGGATGCGATTTCCGGCGCAACCAGCCAGAGCGAAGCGGTGAAAAAGGCGGTTTCCAAAGCGATGCTGAAGTCCAGTAAAGCGCTGGCCGCCGAAGAGGGCGCGGGCGATGCGGCGCCGAAAAGCTACGATGTGGTGGTGGTCGGCAGCGGCGGAGCCGGTCTGGCGGCCGCGATTCAGGCACACGATGAAGGCGCGAGCGTTCTGATCGTTGAAAAAATGCCGACCATCGGCGGTAACACGATTAAAGCTTCTGCCGGGATGAACGCCGCAGAGACCCGCTTCCAGCGCGTGAAAGGTATTGAAGATAGCAAAGAGCTGTTTTACCAGGAAACGCTGAAAGGCGGTAAGAACAAAAACGACCCGCAGCTGCTGCGCCGCTTCGTGGAGAATGCGCCGGAAGCCATTGAGTGGCTGGCGCGTCGCGGCATTATGCTTAACGATATCACCACTACCGGCGGGATGAGCATCGACCGCACCCACCGTCCGCGCGACGGGTCGGCGGTCGGCGGCTATCTGATCAGCGGCCTGGTGCGTAACATCACCAAACGCGGTATCGATGTCCTGCTGGATACGTCGGTGGAAGAGATCCTGATGACCGACGATGAGGTGAGCGGCGTGCGCCTGCTCACCGATGAAAACGAATCCGTTGTGGTACAGACGAAGAGCATCGTGGTGGCGACCGGCGGCTTCAGCGCCAACAGCGCGATGGTGGTGAAATACCGCCCGGATCTGGCGGGCTTTGTGACCACCAACCATAAAGGGGCGACCGGCGGCGGTATCGCGCTGCTTGAACGCATCGGCGCGGGTACCGTGGATATGGGTGAAATTCAGATTCACCCGACCGTCGAGCAGCAAACCTCGTACCTGATTTCCGAGTCGATTCGCGGCGGCGGGGCGATACTGGTGAACCCGCAGGGCAACCGCTTCTTCAACGAAATGGAGACCCGCGATAAGGTTTCCGCCGCGATTATCGCGCTGCCTGAGCACTTCGCCTATATCGTCTTTGACGAGCACGTCCGGGCGAAAAACAAAGCCGCCGATGAGTACATCGCTAAAGGTTTCGTCACCAGCGCCAGCTCGCCGCGTCAGCTGGCGGAGAAACTGGGGATGGATTACCATGCTTTTCTCAATACGCTGGAACGCTACAACGGCTTTGTTGAAAAACAGCATGACGATGACTTTGGCCGTACCACCGCGCTGCGTGCGCCGATCAATGAAGGCCCTTACCATGCGATTCGTATCGCCCCGGGGGTTCACCACACGATGGGCGGCGTGACCATTAACACCGATACCGCGGTGCTGAATGCCGGTCATCAGGTGATTGCGGGCGCTTTTGCCGCGGGCGAAGTGGTGGGCGGCATTCACGGCGGTAACCGCATCGGCGGTAACGCGGTGGCCGATATCATTATCTTCGGGACCCTCGCGGGCCATCAGGCGGCGAAACGCGCCAGAGGTTAAACGTCAGCGACACCTGCCGGGCTGGCAAATAGACGGCCCGGCTTTTTATCTCTCTGAGGAGTGCGATATGTCCGACAACCGCGTCTACAGCTACTCCGCCGTACTGATGGGTTCGCCCATTCTCCTCAAGCTCTACGTTCACGATGAACCGCTCGCCTCCCGCGTCTTTCAGCTGATTAAAGGCTATGAAGATCTTTTCACCGTTAACCGCGCGCACTCCCAGGTGATGGATATCAACCATGCCGCCGGGCGGCATCCGGTGACGGTGAGCCGCCCGGTGTATGCGCTGATTAAATGCGCCAAAGCCGCCAGCATGGTGCGGGACAGCGCGTTTAACCTGGCGATCGGCCCGCTGGTGAAGCTGTGGCGCGTTGGTTTTCAGGGCCAGAGCGTGCCCGCCCCGCAGGATATTGCCGCTCGCCTGACGTTAACGCGTGCTCAGGATGTGATCCTCGATGACGCCGCCAGCAGCGTCTACCTTGCGCGGACGGGAATGGAGATCGATCTTGGTGCCATCGCGAAAGGCTATATCGCCGACCGGGTGCGCGACTATTTGCGGCAGCAGGGCGTGAACGCCGCGCTGATTAATCTCGGCGGCAATGTCCATACCCTGGGCGAATGGTCAATCGGGCTGAAAAAACCGTACTCAGCGGCGGATGCGCTGATTGGCAGCATTGCGGTGGCGGGGCAATCGGTGGTGACCTCGGGCATTTACGAACGCTACTTCGAGCAGGACGGCAAACGCTGGCACCATATTCTCGACCCGCGCAGCGGCTACCCGCTGGATAACGAGCTGGAGAGCGTAACGATTATTTCCGCCGACTCGCTGGACGGCGATATCTGGACCACCCTGATCTACGGTCTTGGCGTAGAGAAAGGCTGCGCGGCGCTGCGCCAGCGCGAGGATATCGAAGCGATTTTCGTCACTAAAAATCGCGACGTTATCCTCTCTTCACAGCGCCGTTTCCGCTTTCAGCTGCTGGATGACGGCTACCGGCTTACTGGCTGTACTGCTTAAGCAGGCCGTACTGTTCCGCTATCAGGTGGTAGCGGTACACCGGACGTCCCGTGGCGCCGTAGTGGATACTGGTGTACAAAATATTAATTTGCGCCAGCCAAATCAGGTATTTGCGGCACGAAACCCGGGATATATTTACCGCTGCCGCCAGCTCGTCGGTGGAGAACTCCACGTCCGGATGGGCATCAATCCACTGACAGAGGGTGCGCAGCGTCTGGGGCGTCAGGCCTTTCGGCAACTTGCGGGCGTCAGCGGCTTCCGGTACGCCGCCGTGCAGCAGCCGGTCGACATCCGCTTGTTCATAATAGGGTTGACCGGTCATCAGCTTACGCTTTTCGCGCCAGGCGGTGAGCGCCTCTTCAAACCGTGGAAACTGGAAGGGTTTGATCAGATAGTCCACCACGCCGTAGCGCATCGAGGCCTGAACCGTCGCGGCATCCGCGGCGGAAGTAATCATAATCACGTCGATGGCCCGTCCGGACGCGCGAATGGCGGGCAGCAGATCCAGACCGCTATCCTGCTGCATATAGACATCCAGCAGCACCAGGTCTATCTCCAGATCCTTGTCGTTAATCATCTCCCTGGCTTTACTCAACGTAGACGCCGTGCCGCTGCAGCGGAAGCCGCTGACCCGTCCCACGTACAGGCGGTTCAGTTCGGCAACCATGGCATCATCGTCAACAATTAATACATTTATCACGCACTTTTCCTTTTACTGTCCCACGGGAGATGAACAAAAAATTGAGTAAATACGCCGGGTTCGGATTCCACGGCCAGCGATCCGCCCAGTTCGCGAAGCTGCTGGCTGGCGAGAAACAGCCCGACGCCGCGGTTTTCGCCTTTGGTGGAGAAGCCTTTATTAAAAATATCATCGATAAACGCTTCCGGGATACCGGGACCATCATCGCTGACTTCGCCGCTTAACCAGCCGTTCTGGTAATGCAGCAGCAGGCCGACTTCGCCTTCGGCCTGGCCGCTCATGGCATCCAGCGCGTTTTCGATTAAATTACCCAGCACCGTAACCAGTACGGTGACCTGTTTTTCATTCGGGCAGTCCGGCACCAGGCTCTCTTCGGCGAGAGTGAGGGTAAAACCCCGCTCCTTAGCGCGCTGAATTTTTCCGATCAAAAAGCCTGCCACTACCGGTGATTTAATCCGGTGCTGGATTTCGCCGATATCCGCCTGATAGGTGTGGGCGGTCTGCAGTACGTACTCTTCCAGCTTATCGTAGCTTTTCATATTCAACAGGCCGAGGATCACGTGCAGCTTATTCATAAATTCATGCGAGGTGGTACGCAAGGCGTCCACATAGTTCACCATCCCGTCAAGCCGCTGCAGCAGCTGGCTGACTTCGGTTTTGTCACGGAAGGTGCTGATGGCGCCGACCACGTCATCCTCGTCGCGGACGGGGACCGTGTTGCTGATCAGCAGCAGACCGTTACAGCCCAGCTCCCGATCGTAAATCGGCTCGCCGGTTTGCAGCACTTCCTGCAAATCCGCCAGCAGCGGCGTTTGCGCGATATCGTTCCCGGGGCCGTTAAACAGAATGTCGCGCGCGGCGGGGTTAATCAGCGTCACCTTACCGTCCGTATCCACCGCCACGACGCCCTCTTTTAATGAGTGCAGCATCGCCTGGCGCTGCTGGAACTGCGTTGAGATCTCCTGCGGCTCAAGGCCCAGCAGGACGCGCTTCAGGCCGCGAACCAGGCTCCATGTACCGACGGCGCACACGAGCGCGCTGAACAGCACGGTCAGAATCACATCCCAGCGGCTGGCGGCGATCTGCGTATCGACTTTGCTCAGCGAAATGCCAATCGCCACCACGCCGATTTGCCGGCGGCTATCGTCAAACACCGGGGTGAAGACGCGCAGCGCCGGAGCCAGCACGCCGTGGTTGACGGCAACGTTCTCTTTGCCCGCCAGCGTGGGCCGGATGTCATCGCCGATAAAAGGTTTGCCGATAATCTGGCTATTGGGATGCGAGTAGCGAATGCCGTCCATATTGGTGACGACGGCAAACAGCAGGCCATTGCGCCGGGTGACGGCCAGCGCCAGCGGCTGAATAATGCCGCTGTCCGGCGGCAGCGTCAGGCCGCGCTTGACTTCCGGGGTATCGGCCAGCGTCCGCGCCACCGCCAGCGCCGTATCTTTCACGCCGTCGCGGGTGGCGCCGCTAATCTGCATAAACCACAGGGCATAGACCAGAATCAGTACTGAACCGATGACGCTGCCGATCATTAAGGTCACGGCGGTGCTCAGCTTCATGCTCATTGCGCGTTTACGCGCGGGCTGCTGCGCGAATTCATTCATACCGACCCCAGGAGAAAACGGATAGAGGCGTATTATCGCTGAATGCGCGGTTTACATAAAGCCGCGTAATAAAAGCAAAATCAGCCAGACGGCAATTCTGGCGGACGCGATTTGCCGCCGACGGCCAGCAGATAGTCAATAAACGCCCGCAGCGGCGATGCCATCTGCTTACGGCTGGGGTAGTAAACGTAAAACCCGGGAAATGCCGGGGTCCACTCTTTCAATAGCTGGACTAGCTGGCCTGTCTCCAGCCAGGGATCGACCTGATGGGCAAACTGATAGGCAATACCGGTACCCTTGAGGGCTAACGGCGTGAGCATGGCCGGTTCATCGACGACGATCGGCCCTTTGACCGCAATCTCGTAGCGTTCGCCGTCGCGCTGAAACTCCCAACGATAAACGCTGCCGTCGCTGGGCCTGCGATAAGTCAGACAGGGGTGCTGCAGCAAATCCTGCGGCTTTCGCGGCTGCGGCGCTTGCGCCAGATAGTGCGGAGAGGCGACGACTTTCATTTCAAGGTCGCCGCTCAGCCTGACGGCAACCATATCCTGATGGAGCTTTTCACCGAGACGAATTCCGGCGTCAAAACCGGAAGAAACGATATCGACTAAAGCATCGTCGGTAACAATATCCAGCTCAATGTTGGGATAGCGTTGCATAAATCCGCCCAGCAGCGGCGCCAGATAATGAATCGCGGCGATGCGCGACACATTGAGGCGCAGGCGGCCCGCGGGCGCGCTGGCCGTCCGGGCATCGGTAACCGCGTCTTCCAGCGCCGCCAGCGCAGGAGCCAGCCGCTGCATCATGCGCTGGCCGGCCTCGCTCGGCGCGACGCTGCGCGTTGTCCGGTGCAATAAACGTACGCCGATGCGCTCCTCGAGACGACGGATGGTTGCGCTTAAGGTGGAGGTCGTGACGCCGAGATGCGCCGCCGCCCGGGTAAAACTGCCTTGCTCAACCACCATCGCGAAGGCTTTTAATTCAGCAAAATCACTTCCGCGCATTATGGCTATTACCCCAAACAGTCTTGTTGATAATACTGGTATTATCAAACAGTTCTCCGCTGGTTACCATCCTGATAAATGTGATTACGCAGAGAGGGGCAATGACCATGGCGAGATTTAGCGCAAAAAGAGTTCTTATCACCGGTGCGACAAGCGGAATCGGGCTTGCCGGGGCAAAGCGCATCGATAGCGAAGGCGGTTGGGTGATCGCCACCGGGCGCGATCCCAGACGGCTGGCGTCTCTTCGCCGGCAGCTCTCGGATCGGGCGCGGGTCATTGACAATGATGCCAGCGATCCGCTGACCGGCGCGGCGCTGGCCGAGGCGATTGATTCATCCGGCGGGCTTGATGGCCTCTGGCTCAACGCCGGATACGCAGCGGTTGGGGAGCTGTCGCAGATGGATGCCGCGGCCTTTGATCGCATGATGGCGACCAACGTGCGCGGGCCGGTTCTCCAGATGGCGGCGCTCGCCGGGAAGCTTAATGCGGGAGCCTCGGTGGTGGTGACGGCATCCACCTCCGCTTATGAGGGGGCCGCGGCGGCGAGCCTCTATTCGGCGACAAAAGGGGCGCTGATTTCATTAACCCGCTGCTGGGCATCGGCGTTAGGCGAAAAAAATATCCGCGTTAACGCCCTGGTTCCCGGTCCGATCGATACCGATTTTCGTCATTTTATGCGCGATGAGGTGCGCCGGGAGTTTGAAGCCTCGGTTGTCAGCCGCCTGGCGCTTCACCGTCAGGGGACGGCGGCTGAAGCGGCTGAAGTGGCGCTGTTTCTGCTTTCCGATGCGGCGTCATTCGTCAGCGGAGGCCAGTACGCCGTTGATGGCGGGCTGACCCTGCGCTAATTCACCCTTGACGTCTTAGCTTAACCTCGTCGCGCCTGTGGTTGGATAACGACCAATCGGCAGCTGAATGGCTTCAGGGGGATGAAAACTGTGACTCCGGTGGCGGTAAAGCGCGTCGCTTAAGCCTTACACTGCCATTAATAGCCATGGTCAATGAAAGGGTTTGCCTCAGGCCTGCGCTTTCGTCCCGGAAGGTTCTTTCGCGTTTAAATGGAGGTTTTTATGAGCAGTAAGCCAACCGCTTCAATGATGGAACGACGCCACCCTGAAACCACCCATATTGATAGTCTTGCCACCCTCGATATGCTGACGCTGCTGCATAAGGATGATAAGCGGATTGCCGATGCCGTTGAGGCCTGTTTGCCGGCGATCGCGCGCCTGATGGATAACGCGACGGCGACGCTCAGCCGGGGAGGGCGGCTGGTGATTGTGGGGGCCGGGGCATCGGGTCAAGCCGCCGCGCAGGCGGTGAATGAATTTACCCCGGAGGGAAAACATTCGCTTGTCGCCCTTATCGCCGGAGGAGCGACCGCCGCGCGGCAGGAGATTGAAACCGCCGCGAGTCATTACGATCTTGGAGCTTTCGAACTTGAGGCTCTGCGATTCAGCAACCAGGATATGCTGCTGGCGCTGACGGTTAGCGGCAAAACGCCGTGGGTCTGGGGCGCGATGCGCCACGCCTGGTCGCTGGGGGCGCCGATTGCGGTTGTGACGCAGCAGCCCATCAGTGAAGCCGCGCAGCTGGCGGATATCATTATCGCCCCGCAAACCGGGCCGGAAGCGGTGGCGGGTTTCGGGAATCCGAAAGCGCGCATCGCGCAGCGGCAGATCCTGACGATGCTGACCACCGGGCTGGCGATTCGCGAAGGACGGGTCTATGAAAACCTGCGCGTCGATCTGCAGGCCAATACGCCGCACGAGGCCGAGCGGCAGATAGCGATCGTGATGGCGGCGACGGGGGGCTCGCGCAGCGAGGCCAAAGCCGCGCTGGCCAGCTGCAATCAGCACTGCCGGACGGCAATACTCATGCTCCTCAGCGGGCTGGATGCCTGGCAGGCGCGCGAGCTGCTGGCAGAGCATAACGATCATCTGCGGATTGCGCTACGCGCGGCGCAGACGGTTGCCTGAACTTAACCCGACGGCGCGTATTTCCACAATACGCGCCGGATAACGCAAAATAATCTGGTCATACACAGCATCGTTATTCCATATTCTTCATCCGCTTACCGGGTTTAATTCCCCTTCTGAAAATGGCCATCGCAAGGCGTATTTATTGCTGCTGGAGAGGTATTTGCTTTTTTAAGTTAAAAAACCAGGTTAACAATAATTAGCTATGTGTGCGAATGTGTAAATGATATTTTAAAATAAAGTAAAAGTGCGTTAATATGCACGCTCTTATTACACTTGTGCTATGTGATATTTCTATTATGCCTGCAATTAAAAATACGATTATATCTATGACCGCATTAGCGATGTTCGTCAGCTCGGCGACCTTCGCAAATGACGATACCTCGAAAAAAACTGATTTCCTGCTGATTGGCGGCGGTATTATGAGCGCGTCGCTGGGGACCTGGCTGCAGGAATTACAGCCGGACTGGAAACAGGTGATGGTTGAGAAGCTGGATGGCGTCGCGCTGGAGTCCTCTAACGGCTGGAACAACGCCGGTACCGGGCACTCCGCGAATATGGAGCTGAACTATACGCCGGAACGCCCGGACGGCACCATCGACGTCAGCAAAGCGCTGGATATTAACGAACAGTTTATGATCTCCCGCCAGTTCTGGACGGCGCAGGTCAAACGCGGCATTTTGCACGATCCGCACTCTTTTATTAACTCCACGCCGCACATGAGTTTCGTCTGGGGAGATAACGTTGATTATCTGCAAAAACGCTACGCCGCGCTGCAGCAAACGACCTTATTCCAGGGGATGAAATTCTCCACCGATCACGCGCAAATAAAACAGTGGGCGCCGCTGGTGATGGAAGGGCGCGATCCGCAGCAGCGCGTTGCGGCAACCTGGACTCCGGTGGGTACCGACGTTAACTATGGGGAAATAACCCGCCAGCTGATCGGTAGCCTGAAGAAAAATAATAACTTCACGCTGCAGACCTCTTCAGAAGTCACCGATTTTAAACGCAATACCGATAATTCCTGGCACGTGACGATTAAAAACGTTAATAGCGGTGAAGAGCAGGCGATCGATGCGAAATACGTATTTATCGGCGCCGGCGGCGGCGCGCTGAAATTACTGCAAAAAACCGGTATTCCGGAAGCGGATAACTATGCGGGTTTCCCGGTAGGCGGCTCTTTCCTGATGACCGAAAACCCGGCGGTGACCAATGCGCACCAGCAAAAAGTTTACGGTCAGGCCTCTGTAGGCGCACCGCCGATGTCGGTCCCGCATCTTGATGCCCGTTTCCTCGACGGCAAGCGCGTGGTGCTGTTTGGGCCATTCGCCACCTTCTCGACGAAATTCCTGAAAAACGGTTCGTTCTTCGACCTGCTGAGCACCACCACCACCGATAACGTCCTGCCGATGACCCACGTAGGTCTGGACAACTTCGATCTGGTGAAATACCTCATCAGCCAGGTGATGCTGAGCGACGACGACCGTTTTGCGGCGCTGAAAGAGTATTACCCTGGCGCGCGTAAAGAGGACTGGAAGCTGATCCAGGCCGGTCAGCGCGTGCAGATCATCAAAAAAGATGCGGAGAAGGGCGGCGTACTGAAGCTGGGTACCGAAGTGGTGGTTGACCAGCAGAAAACTATCTCCGCGCTGCTGGGCGCTTCGCCGGGGGCTTCTACCGCCGCGCCGATTACCCTGAACGTTCTTAAGCAGATGTTCCCTGAGCAGTTTCATTCAGCGGAATGGCAGCGCCGTATTCACGATATCGTCCCGAGCTACGGCCAGAAGCTGAACGGTAACGTCGCGCTGACCCAGCAGGTTTGGGATGATACCGCGGCGGCGCTGCAGTTGACCAAACCGCCGGTGATTGAAATGAACGCCACCGCGCCGGTGATGACCGCCAAACCGGCGGAGCCGAAGGCGGAAACGTCGCCGCAGCACGATATGGCGCTGTAAGCCCACGTCGTTGACATTGCCCGGTGGCGGCTGACGCCTCACCGGGCCTACTGGCCTCTCTTCGCTGCCCCGGCGAAAACGTGACATTGATCTAATCTCTCCCCCCGCGCTGATATCCCCCTTCCGGCTAATCCTTCATTCATTAATTGTGGTTATACTGTCTTGAAATCACGAAAGAAAATGCTAATGAAGACCGAAACGCGGAGCCCAGGGCAATGAAAGACGACATTAATCAGGACATCACCTTCCGCAAGCTGTCGGTATTTATGATGTTTATGGCTAAGGGCAATATCGCCAGAACCGCTGAGGCCATGCAGCTGAGCGGCGTCAGCGTTCACCGGGCGCTGCATACGCTGGAAGAGGGCGTTGGCTGCCCGCTGTTTATTCATAAAGGGCGCAACCTGCTGCCGCTCCCGGCGGCGTGGACGCTGCTGGAGTACTGCCAGGACGTCATGAGCCTGATGACCCGCGGCCTGGAAGCGACGCGTAAAGTAGCCGGCGTCGGGCAGGGCCGGCTGCGCATCGGCACGCTTTACTCCCTGACCCTTGAAACCGTGCCGCGCATTATTATGGGCATGAAGCTGCGTCGGCCGGAGCTGGAGCTGGATCTCACCATGGGCTCCAATCAGATGCTGCTGGATATGCTGGAAGATGACGCGCTTGATGCGATCCTGATCGCCACCAACGAAGGTGAATTCAATAATTCGGCTTTTGATGTGGTCCCGCTGTTTGAGGACGATATCTTCCTCGCCGCCCCGGCGACGGAACAGCTGGAAACCACCGCTCCCGCCGAGCTGCGCGATTACGCCAGGCGCAAGTTTGTTTCGCTGGCGGAAGGGTTTGCCACCTATGCCGGATTTCAGGACGCCTTCCAGGTGGCCGGATTCGAGCCTGAAATCGTCACTCGGGTTAACGATATCTTTTCGATGATTAGCCTGGTGCAGGCGGGCGTAGGCTTTGCGCTGCTGCCGGGACGAATGAAAAAGGTGTATGAAAACGACGTACAGCTGCTGAAGCTGGCGGAGCCGTATCAGATGCGCCAGCTGATCTCCATTGTCTACTCACACCATCGCGAGCGCGACGCCGACCTGCTGGCGCTGGCGGCAGAAGGGCGGATGTACGCCCGCAGCCTCAGCCGTTAAGCCGGTTCGCCAGGTGACGGGCAACGTCGATACCGCTGCGCTCCAGCGCAATACACTCCCCCTGCCAGCCCGCCTGGCGGGTGAGACAGGTCAGCACGCCGCCGGGCGGCATCTCGATCGCCAGCCGCGCGTCCCGTTCGTCAGCGGCGATCATCGCTTCCTGCCAGCGCACGGTTCGCGCCATATTCCGCGCCAAATCGTCGGCAATGCTTAACGGGTCCCATAAAACGCGCGCCGTGGAACCGCTCAGATAGGCACAGCGCGGGCGCTGCAGCGTGACGTCAGAGAACGCTTTTGCCAGCTTAGCCGCCGGTTCATCCAGCAGCGCGCAGTGGGAAGGTACGCTGACCGCCAGCCGCTGTGCTTTACCGGCGCCAGCCGCCAGCGCCAGCCGGGCCACGCGGGCCATCTCGTCGTCGCGTCCGGCAATGACAATCTGCGTTTCCGCGTTCAGGTTGGCAATATAGAGGTCGCTGTCGGCAATCAGCTTTTCCACGCGGTCGAGCGTCAGGCCCATAATCGCCGTCAGCCCGTAGCCGTGAGGATAAGCCTGCTCCATTAAATCGCCGCGCAGCGCCACCAGCCGCAGGGCGTCGGTGAAATCCAGCGCGCCGGCCATCACCGCCGCCGGGAAAGCCCCTATCGACAGGCCGCTGACCATGTCCGGATTTACTCCCTGACGCTGCAGCTCCCGCGCCCAGGCTGTGCCTGCGATCAGCAGGCACAGCTGCACCGCACGGGTATGTTTTAACGCGGCGGCGGTATCTATATGGTCTACTTCATCGCCGAGCACGGTTCGCGCTTCAGCGAGGATATTCTGGCGGTCGGGAAGCGCGGCGAGCATATCCGGCCGCTGGTTTCCCTGACCGGGAAAGGTAAAGAGAATTTTCATGCTTCCTCCCTGTTCCACGGCGCAGCGGTCAGGCGCGCGCCGCGGGACGTTTTCAGCAGGACGCGGCCATCGCGCAGCCACTCATTTAGCGCGAAAGCCCCTGCGGGCGTTTCGACCTGGGTATCCGCCCGGCAGGGCAGCTGCGCGACGCGGGACTGCCAGGCGAGCAGCGCTTCGCGAGCGATCGGCTGCGGCGCGCGGATCAGCAGATCGAGATCGCTGGCGGCGTGAAGTACCGGAATCTCGGTGGCCAGCGCGTAGCCGGTGCTGCCGGTAATGCCCCAGCGCCACGGCCAGGGGTGTAAGGTCAGTGATATCGCCGCCTGCACCGGCGGCTGGGAGACAAACGGCGAGCGCAGGAGCTGTTGGCGATCGGCGAGGGTTTCCGGGCTGACGGTACGGACGATATTTTCCCTCTGTACCCAGCCTGCCGCCCGCTGCTCGCGCTTCATACCCCGTACGCCCACCGGAATGCGGGCGTTAGCATCAACGTCGCGTCGTACCACCACCGGCAGGCTAATACGCCAGTACTGTGCGACCCAGGACTCCTCAATCGCCTCCAGCGCGGCGGCATTATTCAACCAGACTAAATCATGAGGACGCGGCGTTGATGACATCGTTAGATTCCTGACGTTAAGGTGATAAACAGCGGCAGCGACAGGATACACAGAACCGAGCTTAACAGCAGCACCGCTTCCGCATCCGGCGACTGCACGCCAAAGCGGTTGCCGAAGACCACGCCAAAGAAACCGGCCGCCAGCGCAATCATCAGTATGGCGGTAATAGCGATAGAGCCGTGCAGCCCCAGCAGCATCACCAGACCCCAGGCGATAAACGGCTGCACCAGCAGTTTGACGATAGTGGAAGTGGCAATCAGCGCATTGAGCTGCAGCTTACGCGCCGACAGAATCACCCCGGTCAGGAACAGCGCGGCGGCGGTCGCCGCCAGGCCCAGCGGTTTGATAGAGGCCAGCAGCAGATCCGGCATTTTGATACCGATGGCCGAAAGCACGACCCCCAGCAGCGGACCCCAGACAATCGGTTTTTTCACCGAACGCCACATCAGAACCGGCAGCATTGCCAGCGTCGAGCCGCTGTTCTCTCCGGCGGCGAGCGCTTTTTCACGTTCCAGAATCAGCAGGCAGAACGGCGTCATCAGTACCGAACCGCAGGCGATGGAAACGGCGACGGAGAGGGAGGTGGAGGCGCCTTCGCCGAGCACGCTGCCCAGAATCGGCAGGCCAAGCGCGGCGTAGTTAGGCAGCGCGACGGTCAGGGTCAGCACGGCGGCATCCTGCGGCGAGCGCTTGAAGACGCGGGTCGCGAGGAAGTAGATGGCCGCATAGGTAATCCACATCGCCCCGGTCAGCACCAGCACCAGCGGCGATTGCGCGACAATACCGCTCCACGGCGTTTGCACCGTGGCGCTGAACAGCGTGGCGGGCAGGGCGAAGTCCATCACGAAGATGTTGAGTAAAGAGACGTTTTTGTTATCGACCATTTTGGCCTTGCCGGCCCAGAAGCCCAGCAGCATGATGACAAAAATCGGCGCGAGGGCATGAATAATCACATAAGTCATAAATCACCTGTAAATGAAAATAGAGTACTGGCGCGATTGTTATAATTTCTAAAAGCGGTTTATTTCCGGGGCGCGCGATGGCGCCCCGGGCGGCCGCTTCCGGCAGGTTTTCTTCTACTTAGGGACTGACTACCAGCTGGCGCGCATGCGATCGCGCACCTGTTGGGAACTACGGCGGTTCTCCGCGCCAAGGCGGCACTTCAGCGAGACATCCCGGCGGGCGTCAGCGATGGCGTCGCGCAGGGTGTCGGTGACCAGCGTCAGATCGCGGGCGTCCGGCGCGTCAGGATTGCTGATATCCAGCAGGGCGGAGAGCAGGCCGAGCGTTGCGTAGTTGCTGACGTCATAGGCCATCGGAGGGATGGTTGCCGCCAGTTTCTCCAGCGCCTCAACGGTGCGCAGGGTGATCCGCGCGGCGGACGCTTTACCCATCGCATGCACCAGTACCCCGGCGTCGTTAAAGGCGATCAGACGATTGGCCTGGTAGCCATGGGCGAGAAACGCCCCGGACATCGCTTTGCCGACGATCAGACCAATCACCGGATGTCCGGCAAGCCGCGCCTTGGCGTAGGCGCCCGCGGCGCCCGCCAGCGCCTGATGAATACCGAACGCTTCTTCGCGACGGCCATAGGCCTGGCTGGGGACATCGATAACCGCGATAATCGGGCGCTTCACCGCGTTATCGGCATCGGCGTCGATGGTTTCGTTGACCACTTTGGCCAGCGTCCAGCCTTCGAGCAGGCCGACTTCACCCTGAGCGGCGCGTGGATAATGGTTATTAGCATCCGGCACCACGGCGATAAAACGGGCGGTTTCACCGTTAAAATCGGCATCGGCAACCTGCACCGAGGGGCACAGACCGGTCATTAGCGGGGCGTTCGGCGCCAGCTGGTTTAGCCACAGCGCGGCGCGGTTTGTGAACTGGCTCATTATTTCTCCTCCCGGGCGAATAGCTGTTTGATCTGAGCGGTATCCGCCTGCTGGCGGGTATCGAAATGGGTCAAACGGGTCAGGAAATCTTCATATTTGTCGCTGCGATGCTGCGCGGGCACGCCTTTGGCAATGGCTTCGTTCATCGCGCTTTTCACCGCGTTGATGCCATCGCCCACCAGGGCATCCACCAGACCGCTGGCGTAGCGAATTTCGCCGCCGGTCATGCTCCAGATAAACGGACGGTCGCGGGAGTCGTACTCTTCAATCCCCGCTTCCTGTTCAATCACCTGCGGTCCGTTGAGGCCCAGACGCGCTTCACGGGTGACAATCAGGTAGCTGCACAGCGCCGCGGCGATGGACATCCCGCCGAAGCAGCCGACGGTACCGGCGACAATGCCGATTACCGGGGTGTAGCGGCGCAGGTCGACAATCGCGGCGTGAATATCGGCGATGGCGGCAAGGCCCAGATTGGCTTCCTGCAGGCGCACGCCGCCGGTTTCCAGGCACAGCACCGCCTGGGTAGGAATGCCGTTGCGGTTATCTTCCGCCGCCAGCTCAAGGGCGGCGGCCATTTTCGCGCCGGAGACTTCGCCCATGCTGCCGCCCTGGAAGGTACCTTCGATGGCAATGACTACCGCCGGCTGGCCGTTAATGGTGCCTTTTGCGACGACCATACCGTCGTCGGACTGCGGGACGATGCCCTGCGCGCCGAGCCACGGGGACATAATGCCGTCAAAGGGATCCAGCAGTTCGCGATAGCTGCCGTCATCCAGCAGGGTGCGGGCGCGTTCACGGGCGCGGAGTTCAATAAAGCTGCGATCGTTACGCATGAGCCACCTCCTCAAAAACCTGTTCAATACGGATCCGCGCGACGCCGGGCGTGGCGCCGAAATCGTGGATGATCAGCTGTCCGCCGGGCAGGCCGTTAATCAGGCTCAGTCGTTCGAACAGCGCGTTCCAGCGCGCCTGGCTGTTGTCCACGGAGGTGGTGATTTCGACGTTGAGCGTATCGCTCTGTCCGGCGGTATAGAGCACTTCCATATCGCCGGAGCCGACAACGCCTGCCAGCGCTTTGCCGCTGAGGGCGCGGTTGGCAGGGAATGACAATTTAATCTGTTCCATAACATCCTCTGAATGCGTTAAGCGGAAACCCGGTCGAGAAACAGGGTGGCGGCAAGAAGATCCGCCGCGCCACCCGGCGAGGCGTTCTGCGCCAGCATCTGCACGTCGAGACGCGCCAGCGCGGCGCGCCCCCTGGCTGTCGCACATCCTCCTGCCGCCAGCACCTCGCCTGCGCCTTGCCGCATCGCCTCAAGGCCCGCCATTCCGGCGCGGGAGAGCACGCAGGTATCGCTAAGCGAGGTCATAATCGCCATCAGCGCGTCAAGCCGGGCCTGATCCTCGCTGGCACCCGCGGCCCGGCTGCGCAATAGCTGCGGCAGCGCCAGGGTGGTGATGTGCGGAAAAGCGCGCTGCGCTTCTTCCCGCGCGCCGGGAACCTGCCAGCGGCGGCTGGCGCGCAGACCTTTACTGAAGGTCCTTGGCGCGCAGGCGTCCGGCAGACGGGCCAGGGCGGCGGCGGTTTCCGTAATTCTCTGTGCCTGACCCTCCCCCCCGAGCATCGCCGTCGCGCTGACCAGCAGGCCCAGCGCCCAGATAGCGCCGCGATGGGTATTGACCCCGGCGGTCGCCTGCATCATCCGCGCTTCGCCTTCGCGGCCAAGCCGGCCAACGGTTTCGCGCAGGGCAACGTCGGCCGGACGCCGCCAGCTCTGCTGAGCCAGCGCGTGAAACGTCGGCTGCAGGCTGTGGGCCGAACGCTCCATCAGGGCCAGGTTCAGGTCCTGATGCGCGCCGTTGCCGCGGCTATCCACCAGGCCCGGCTTGGGGCTGAGTCGCGCTTCGTCAACCAGGCAGGCGCTGGCGGTCTGGGCCAGCCAGCGGGCCCGGGTTTCAGCAACGTGGGGAGAGAGTTTTTTCATTACCAGCTCCGGAATTTTGCCGGTGGGTTGTACAGACCGTCGGACCACTCCACCAGATCGGCTACGCTGCCGGCGGCGAGCAGAGAGCGGGTGGCGTCGCTGCGGCGGATACCGATATCTTCCGGATAGACGACTTTGCCGCTTTGGCGCAGTGCGGCCACGCGTTTGGCGTCAACGCCGAGCCCGATATCGGTGATCCCGGCCACGGCCGCCACCATTGCCCGGCGCTCTTCCAGGCTTTCCGCCCGATAGAGATAGGCGATGCCTTCTTCGGTCAGCACGTGGGTGACGTCATCGCCGTAAATCATCACCGGCGCCAGCGGCATTCCGGAGGTTTTGGCGACCTCAACGGCGTCGAGTTTTTCCACGAAGGTCGGTTTCACGCCCGCCTGGAAGGTTTCCACCATCTGAACGACCAGCTTTTTACCGCGCTGCATCGGATCCGGTTCGGTGATCATGTTGAGCCATGCCGGCGTAGCGTGGCGTCGACCGTGCGGGTCGTGGCCCATATTCGGCGCGCCGCCGAAGCCGGAGAGGCGGCCGCGGGTCACCGTCGAGGAGTTGGCGTAGCCGTCAACCTGTAAGGTCGAGCCGATAAACATATCTACCGCATACTGTCCCGCCAGCTGGCAGAACGCGCGGTTGGAGCGCATGGAGCCGTCGGCGCCGGTGAAGAAGATATCCGGACGCGCGCGAATGTACTCTTCCATTCCCAGCTCTCCGCCGAAGCAGTGCACGCTCTCGACCCAACCGCTTTCAATTGCCGGAATAAGGGTGGGGTGCGGGTTCAGCGTCCAGTGTTTACAGATTTTGCCCTTCAGGCCGAGTTGTTCGCCGTAGGTCGGCAGCAGCAGTTCGATGGCGGCGGTGTTAAAGCCGATCCCGTGGTTCAGGGATTGCACCTGATGCTCGGCGTAGATGCCTTTAATCGCCATCATTGCCATCAGGATATGTTCCTGCTTAATCAGGCGCGGATCGCGGGTAAACAGCGGCTCGATAAAGAACGGTTTATCCGCGACGACCACGTAGTCAATCCACGAACCGGGGATATCCACGCGCGGCAGATCGCACTCGTCATCGACCAGTTCGTTAACCTGCGCAATAACGATGCCGTCATGGAACGCGGCGGCTTCCACCAGCGCCGGGGTATCTTCGGTGCTCGGCCCGGTGTACAGGTTGCCCTTGCGGTCGGCTTTGTAACCGGCGATCAGCGCGACGTTTGGCGACAGGTCGACGTACAGGCGAGAGTAAAGCTCGATGTAGGTGTGGATAGCGCCGATTTCCAGCAGGCCATCTTCCAGCAGCTGCGAAATACGCAGGCTTTGGGTACCGGAGAAGGAGAAATCAAGCTTGCGGGCGATACCTTTTTCGAAGAGGTCCAGATGCTCGCTGCGCCCGACGCTCGGCATAATCATATGCAGGTCGTGAATTTTTTGTGGGTTAACTTCCGCCAGCATCCGCGAGAGGAAATCAGCCTGTTTCTGGTTGTTGCCTTCCAGCACCACCCGGTCGCCGGGGGCCAACAGCTGCTCAAGAACGGCGACCAGCTGGTCGGTGGGGATCACTTTGCCCGAGACCTTCGCCTCGGTCAGTCGCCGCTGTTTTTCCGTACGGCGACGGTTCCAGACGCGTCCCGTCGTTTGTTCGGCACTCATTATTAACCTCCTGATTCGACGAATCGTTTTGATTGTCCTGGTGTGGAAGTAAGTGTGCGTCGCGAGGTGGCGGGCATCAATTAAGGCCGATGGCTAATCGTTAGCGTAAGAGTAATGATTGGCGGGGCAGAGATGTGATGACGATCAATAATGATTGCGAATGATTGGTCTACGAGCAGGGGACGTACCGGGTTGAGGCATTGGCACGGCTTCCCGGCTCGCACTGCGTTTAGCCGGGCTACGGGTTAAGGGCGTCTGCGGGCCGGTAGCCCGGACAGATGCGCCGCATCGCCTCCGGGGAAGTTCAGCGGCTCCGCGCTCTGCTCCCGGGGGCGGCGCAAAGCGCCTGCCCGGGCTACAGGTTAAGGGTCGTCTGCGGGCCGGTAGCCCGGACAGATGCGTCAGCATCGCCTCCGGGGAAGCGTGCGCAATGGCGTTAGTTTTTACTCAAATCACTCAGCAGAAAGGCAATACTTTGCCCGGCCACCGTCTGTTCGAGGGCGATTTTGACGATAATCGTCAACGGTACCGAGAGTAGCATACCCACCGGGCCCAGCAGCCAGCCCCAGAAGATCAATGACAGGAAGACCACCAGCGTCGACAGCCCCAGCCCGCGGCCCATAATGCGCGGTTCAAGAATATTGCCGAACACCAGGTTAATCACCAGATAGCCTGCCAGGACCACCAGCGCTTCGTACAGACCGCCAAACACCAGCACCTGCAGGATCGGCGGGATCGCCGCGAGCACCGAACCAATGTTGGGAATGTAGTTGAGCGCAAAGGCCAGCAGTCCCCACATAAAAGCAAAGCGGACGTCCAGCAGCACCAGCATTCCCCAGACCACCAGGCCGGTCACCAGGCTGATGGCGGTTTTTAACACCAGGTAGTGGGAGACGCTATCCAGCGCGCGCTGAATCGCGCCCATTCCCTCCACCGGCCGCGACATCAGCTGCTGCAGCTTCGCGGGAAGCTGCGGCACTTCCAGCAGCATAAAGACCACCGTCAGCAGCAGCAGGAAGATAGAGGACATCGCGTTGGAAAGCTGGGTGAGCAGGCCGGTCACCAGCGTCATCACCGCGTTGGGGTCAATATACTTGTTCAGCTCCACCACCGACACGGTAAAGCCGAAGCGCTGTAGCCAGGGCGCAACGGTCTGCATCGGTTCATAGAGATAATTACGGTACTGCGGCAGGGTGCGCGCAAGCTCGTTAAGCGACGTGCCGAGCGAGGCCAGCAGCACAACGGCCAGCAGGACAATCACGCCGACCAGGAGCGAAATAGCCAGCACCCGCGGTACCCGGCAGCGCACCATGAGCTGAACCAGCGGGTTTATCACCACCGCCAGAAAGATCGCCAGAACAAAAGGAACGATAATATCCGCCGCGAAGCGAATGCCTGTCAGGATGATAACCAGCATGCCGAGCATGATGACTATTTTTAAGCCGTTAAGCGTGATGATGGGTTTGGCCATACCGCTCCCTGCGAGAGAAAAAATGGGGTCTAATGTGAGTCATTGTAGACGTTGGCAAAGTCGGCGTCTCAGCGCGTCGCGTCCGCTAAAATGAAAAAAACGACCAATTAATCAATAATGGCCGGAACGATATCATTATGGTGATTGCGATCGGAAAAAACTAATCCAAATCAAATACCAGAGGTAAAGAACTGCAAAGACTTTGAGTTAAATGTGGCGTTATGGTACAAATCTGCGTGTGTATAACTACAGAGGACAATTTTGATCCGCAAATGACGAGAAGCAATACCGCGGATAATTGTAATTTTATGGACAATCAGTTCAGGATGTATATTTCTTTTCACCCTGCAGTATCCCTCTCTCACTCCCGCTTTCTCGGCGAGCAGCACTGGCGCTCGGCGCTTTAGTCTTCTTCTCTCTGCCTGAGCTGGCGCGCTGCGCACGGCTAATTTAACGTCAGAATTTTTCCGGTTTACTTCTCTGTAAGCCGCCATGGATTATATTCTCAAGCAGGAGAAGGGATCATGTTTTATTGGATTTTATTAGCTTTAGCTATCGTTGCTGAAATTACCGGCACGTTGTCGATGAAATGGGCAAGCGTAAGCGGCGGCCATACTGGTTTTATTTTAATGCTGGTCATGATCGTGCTTTCTTATATTTTTCTGGCTTTCGCGGTGAAAAAAATCGCCCTCGGCGTGGCCTATGCCCTCTGGGAGGGGATCGGCATTTTACTGATCACTATCTTCAGCGTCCTGCTGTTTGATGAGACGCTGTCGACGATAAAAATCGCCGGCCTGGTGACCCTGGTCGCCGGGATTGTCTTGATTAAATCGGGGACGCAGAAAGCGGTGAAGCCGGGCAAGGAGAAAGCGCATGCAACAGTTTGAGTGGGTCCACGCCGCCTGGCTGGCGCTGGCGATTGCGCTGGAAATTTTGGCTAACGTTTTTCTGAAATTTTCCGACGGCTTTCGACGTAAATTCTACGGCATTATGTCGCTGGCGGCGGTCCTGGGCGCCTTTAGCGCGCTTTCACAGGCGGTCAAAGGAATTGACCTGTCGGTGGCCTATGCGCTGTGGGGCGGTTTCGGTATCGCGGCGACCATTGCCGCCGGCTGGGTGCTGTTTGGCCAGCGGCTGAATCATAAAGGCTGGGCCGGTCTGCTTCTGCTGGTGGTCGGCATGGTGTTAATTAAACTCGCCTGATATGATGCCGCCTGTGAATGCGGGCGGCAAATTCTGCTCTCTGTATTACGCTTAAAAAAGAGCCAGTTCGGCGTATTTTGCTGCCGGCCGATATGAGGGCAGAACATGATTCATTTGCCAGGCTGGCGCAATATTCCCTCCGCCAGAACGCTGTCCATCATGATTGTCCTCGCCGGGATCGGCTTAATCGTGTCCATTGTTTCGCTTCTTTATCTCACCCAACACCTGATCGGCCTGAAAGCAAACGAAATTGATAAGCATCGTTCCGTGCTATCGGTGGATGGGGCGGTGCAGACCTCGGTGAACCGCGTGCTGTCGCTGGTGATGGATAACGCTATCTGGGATGATGCGGTGCATCAGACCTATGCCGACAGGCTCGATCCGCAATGGCTCTACAACTCATGGGGATCGGGTTTTAAAATCAATAATCTCTATGACGGCACTTTCGTACTCGACCAGCACTATCGGGTGCTGTGGGGATCGTTTCGCAGTGAGAGCTTTACCGAGCAGGATACCCAATTCCTCGGCAACGGTTTTCGTGCGCTTATCTCGCAGCATGCCGCCGCGCTGCGCAGCGGTAAAAGCGCTTATGCCGGCATCACGCGAACCCGCGCCGGTATTGCGTTTATTGGTATTGGCCTGATTCGCCCGACGGCAGGGCGGCTACAGGTGCATGATGATACGCGTCGCTATCTGGTGATCACCCGCCATATCAACTCGCAAATGCTTGAGCGCCTGGGCGACACGTTTCAGATTCGCAACCTGCACGTCACGCCAGGCGGCGGTGAATACAGTATTCCGCTGCGCACCCAGGCCGGGGAGATCGTGGGTTACCTGAGCTGGCAGCCGGGGCTTCCCGGCGCGGAAGCCGCGCGGGCGGCCTCCGACAGTATGCGGCTGATTGCCGCCGTGGCGGCTGGGCTGATCCTGCTGTTTATTCTCTTCAGCTACCTCGGGCTTTACAAGCTGGCGCGCGACAGTGCCATGACCGACTGGCTGAGCCGCCTGCCAAACCGACGGGCGCTGATCGAACGCCTTAACCAGGTGTGCGAAACCTCCCAATACCAAATGCAAAGCGTGGTATTTATCGATCTCGACGGCTTTAAGGATGTTAATGATAACTACGGCCATGACGTTGGCGATGCGCTGATTATTCATATCGCTAAAGAACTTCGGGAGCGCGTTCCGCCTGAAGGGATGCTGGCGCGTATGGGCGGCGATGAGTTCGCGATGACGGTAAGCGGCGAACAGGCGGTAAATCAGGCGCTGGCTTTTGCCTGGGCGGTACTGGAACTGTTAAAAGCGCCCGTTATCCTCAACGAGCGAAAAATTTATATCAGCGCCAGTATCGGTATCGCCAGCGGCCTCCCGGCAAGCTGCTCCAGCACCGAGCTTTTTCGCCGCGCTGATATTGCCATGTACCATTCGAAGAAAACCGGCAAAGGGCGCACGACCTGATATGACGAAGCGCTCAGCGACGCGCGGCAGTATCAGCTGAATATCGAAAATGGCATTCGTCAGGGACTGGAGAACGAAGAGTTTGATGTCTGGTATCAGCCGATTGTCAACGCCGATACGCTGGTTATGGAAGGCGTGGAAGCGCTTCTGCGCTGGCCGCGGCGTCCTCAGGGGGCACTGCCGCCGGATGCGTTTATCGGTATCGCCGAAAGTAGCGGTTTGATCTACGCGCTTGGCCAGTTTGTGCTTGAACGCGCCTGTAGCGAACTGCAGCCACTGGACGATCTGCTGCTGTCGGTGAATATCTCCCCGGCGCAGTTCCGCGATCCGGAGTTTGAGTCGCGGGTGGTGCAGGTGCTGGGCCGCTGTCATTTCCCGGCCCGTCGGTTACAGCTCGAAGTCACGGAGAGCTACGTTCTGGAGAATCCCGAGCGGGCGAAGTCGGCCATTGAGAACTTAAGGGCGCTTGGCATCGCGGTGGCGCTCGATGATTTTGGCACCGGCTATTCCAGCATCGGCTATTTACGCAGCTTCAGCTTCGACAGTCTTAAAATCGACAAGTCCCTGGCCGGGCTGGTGGATGTGGATACCCAGGCGGCGGAGCTGGTGCGCGGGACCGTCCGTATTGCCGGAGCGTTAGGCATCACGGTGGTGGCGGAGGGCGTTGAGAATCAGCAACAGCTGGCGCTGCTGCGGCGGGCGGGATGCGACAGATTGCAGGGGTTCTTCTTCAGCGAGCCGATGCCCGTCGCGTCGTTATTGCAGCTGCGCCAGCAGCAAGGCTGACCGCTTACTGGGCAGCCAGCGCTTCAAGCTTATCGCGAAAGCCGGTGACGGAGATGGCGCGGTTGTCCGCCCGCCAGCGATCTTTTGGTCCAGGCGCCGAACTCTGCACTGCAATCACCTGCCAGCCGTCGTCGGTTTTCAGCAGCAGCGGCGAGCCGCTATCCCCCGGCAGCGTATCGCACTGATGAGAGAGCACCGATGTCTGCGCCCAGCCGGTGACTACGCAATCCTGGTGGGTATAGAGATTATCCAGATGATCTTCCGGATAGCCAGACTGAGTCACTTTTCGTTCTGCGGTTTTTAGCGCGGCGGTCAGATCGGCTTTGCTGCCGCTAAAAATCGGCACCGGCGTAATGCCGGAAGGGGCGTAGCGCAGCACGATAAGGCCAAAATCCCACGGCGCCGCGGCGCTGGGAACTATCCAGCCATCGCCGTCCGCCTTAAGCCGTTTCCCCAGCGAAGGATCTACGCGGCCTTCAATACCGTGAATTTCGTACACCCAGCCGCCTTTACGCGAGATAAAACGCAGCGCGACGGGTTTATCCGGTTTGCCTTTGGGCGGCGTGAGCAGGCAGTGCCCGGCGGTGAGCGCCAGATTGGGGGCGATAAGCGTGGCGGTACAGAGATTACCGCTGGCGGTTTCCAGTTGCCCAATCGCATCCCAGGGATCGTCCGTGGGGTTGCTGACCGGTTTTCGGTCGTCGTGACCAAAAAACAGCGTCTTAATATCTTTTGCACTCATGCCATCATCGTCGGCCTGGACCAGCGCTGGAAACAGGGAAATTGAACACAGTAATAACAGGACGTCTCTACGCATATCACTCTCTGGGGAGATAATTATGTATATTGAAAGTAGCAGCAGATTTAAGTTTATGAAAGTTAAGAATAATTTTAATTAAGCCAGGCGGCAGGCGAAATCAGCAAAAAACGCCAGTCGCTTACGGATGAATGGCGTGAATTCAATATGTTAACGCCATTTTCCTGCGGCGTTATTTCCGCAGAAAAGGGCAGCGGAAGCAACATAAATCGTGTATCCGAACGTACAACAGGCGGGTGCCGAATAAAGGATTTGCGGTTCAGCTTTTTCTCAAGGCAGTTAATGGCGAAAACGGCCAATATCACGCAAAAAAAGAGATATCTTCACAGGAAAATCGGACTTCTTTACCTGTTTATCACTTACTTTCAAAGCGAAACATTTTCTCACCGAAAACGTTGTTATTGCTATCACCTTGTTGAGCAAACAGAGATGTTATCCCGGCGATGATATCTGCAATGTCAAACACCCGATGTACGGGAGGATTTATGTCTAAACAAGGTATTCGCGCATTGGTTTACGTTTCGCTGGTATCAGCAATGATTTGGGGCGCGACGGGCTATCTGCTGGTGACGGCGGTTCACGTTCTTTAATCCGCGGCCTCACCGTGGTGGAACCAGGCAGGTTTAAGCGGCGGGCTGAGCGCGTTTTGCGGCCAGCGCCGCCCGTTCCGGCGTTTGATTGATAGATAAATCCCCGGGCAGGCCGCCGGTGTTCTCGTCAGCAAAATCTTCGTCCCTTACATTTTCTCTTCCGGGCGCTAACGCTGCCGGTAATGTTGCGTGAAGGTGCCGTTGCGCAGCAGGTGACAACAAAGCGTAGCGGGGTGATGGCAGGTTTGGCGACCGCATTAAGCGACCCCAACGATATTCTCTTTTTTTCGCAGTCTATTCATATCGCCGACGGTATCGGCTGCTGTCTGGGGCTGTTGACGGCGGTGTGGGTGCGTATCGACCGGAGCGTGCTTTCGCTTGATATTCTGGCGGTTCGTCGTTGGCTAACGGCGCGTTACGTCAAACGTTTGACGACGGTCTCGGCGACAACCTGTGGCAGCAATAGGTTTAGTAAAGAAAAAAACGGCTGGCGACCAGCGCGCAGATAATCAGCAGGATCAGGATGAGCTCAAAACGATAGCGCCGCAGCATGGTGCTCTCCAGAAAAAAACGGCGCTGAAGCCAGCGCCGATATCATATCACATCGCTTAACCCGGGAGATTAAGCAGCCGGTTGTGCAGCTGGTTTAGCGGTATGATGTTTGGTGGTTTTGTGGTGTTTTTTCGCTGCCTGTGCTTTCTGAGCTACTGGTTTAGCAGCGGCTTTTTTGTGTTTCTTAGCGGCCTGAGCTTTCTGGGTGGCAGCCGGTTTAGCTTCTGCTTTTTTGTGCTTTTTAGCGGCCTGCGCTTTCTGGGTGGCAGCGGGTTTAGCGGCTGCTTTTTTGTGCTTTTTCGCAGCCTGTGCTTTCTGCTCAGCAGCCGGTTTCGCAGCGGCGGTATGGTGTTTCTTGTGGTGGGTCGCTTTAGCGGTGGTGCTGTGAGTTGCAGCAGCCGGCGCCGGAGTCGTGGTGGTGGCAGCATCGGCAGCGAAAGCAACAGAAGACAGACCCATTGCAGCGGCAACGACCAGAGCTAATACTTTTTTCATTCTGATATCCTCGAAAAGGTTTCTTGTTTCAACCCCACTGCGGGGCCGTTGAAAGAACTATATGCCTGTCTTATCGAGGTTTCCGTGAGTGTTTGGTATCGGCGTGTAACCATATGTACAACGCGCTGCTACAACGATGGGACACGGCGTCGGGCGCGGCCCGACGCCGGTGATTTACAGATAACGCGAGGTAAGGTGCTGGCGGAAATAGTCGCTGTTAAGGTCTTCTCCGGTTGCATGCTGAATCAGCTGCGAGGTGGTAAAACGGCTACCGTGCTGCCAGATATTTTGCCGCAGCCAGTCAAACAGGGCGCTGAAGTTACCGTTGGCGATATCGCTTTCCAACTGCGGCAGCGCCCGTCTGGCGGAAGCCATCAGCTGAGCGGCGTACATCGCGCCAAGCGTGTAGGAAGGGAAATAGCCAAAACCGCCGTCGGTCCAGTGGATATCCTGCATACAGCCGTCGCGATAGTTGCCGAGGGTGGAAAGTCCCAGCCAGTGCTGCATTTTTTCATCCCACAGCGCCGGAATATCCTCGACCTCAATATCGCCATCAATCAGCGCGCGTTCAATTTCGTAGCGCAGAATAACGTGTGCCGGATAGCTCACTTCGTCAGCGTCGACGCGGATAAAACCTGGCTTGACGCGCTGATTCCATGCGATGAAGTTTTCGTGGCTAAAGGCCGGCTGTTCACCAAAGTACTGGCGTACCGTTGGCAGCAGGCGCTGCAGGAAGGCGTCGCTACGGCCAAGCTGCATCTCGAAAAACAGGCTTTGCGATTCATGGATCGCCGTGGAGCGGGCGAGGGCAATGGGCTGATCGAGCCAGTTGCGCGGCAGGTTTTGTTCATAGCGCGCGTGGCCGGTTTCGTGAATGACGCCAAACAGCGCGCTGAGCAGGTCGTTTTCGTTGTAGCGCGTGGTGATACGGACGTCCTGGGGCACGCCGCCACAGAACGGGTGGGCGCTGATATCCAGGCGTCCGCCGTCAAAATCAAATCCCAGCACGCGCATCGCCTCCAGCCCCAGCTCGCGCTGGTCGGCAATCGGAAACGGCCCTTGAGGTTCGATGAGCGGCGTTTGCGCCTGCTTCTCAACCACCTTCTCCAGCAGCGAAGGAAGCCAGGATTTCAGGTCCGCGAACAGTACGTCAAGACGGGCGCTGGTCATATCGGGTTCAAAAATATCCAGCAGCGCGTCGTAGCGGGAACCGCCTTTTGCCGCAGCCCGAATCTGCGCCTCTTCGCGACTCAGTTTGACGACGTCACGCAGGTTCTCGGCAAAACCCTGCCAGTCGTTCGCCGGACGCTGGCTACGCCAGGCGTGCTCGCAGCGGCTACCCGCCAGCGATTTCGCTTCCACCAGGCTTTCCGGCAGCAGCGCCGCCTGTTCGTACTGGCGGGTCATTTCGCGCAGGTTGGCCTGTTCCACATCATTTAGCTCTTCCTGAAGCGCATTCTGCAGCCATTCACCCACTTTTTTATCGGTCAGGATCTGATGCTGCAAAACGCCAAGCTCGGCCAGCGCTTCGCCGCGGGCCGCGCTGCCGCCGGGGGGCATCATGGCGAACATATCCCAGCCGGCGATGGCGGAAAGATGCGAGAAGCGGGAGAGTCGCTGGAAGGTGCGGGTAAGCTGATGATAATTTTTATTTTCGGTCATGTTTACACTCTGACGGTGGCAAGTGAACAAAAGCTTTTTCGTGGGCCTACACTATCGCGATCCGCCGGTGGGGTCGAGGGATGCGGGCGCTTTCGACATAAATCACCCCGACGTTAATGGGAAATTGCCCACAGCGTCGGCTCGCCCGCTCGACGCAAGCATCAGCATAATGTAGTGATTAATCGATTGCGTATTTTATGTTTGGCTCGAAATAATCCAGATGTGCGTAAAGTAGCAGACGCTTTCTCTGAACTACGGCTAAACTTAATGCAGGCACGGGCCGCCGATGCGAGGTGGATTATGAATCCGTTTACCTGGCTGTTTATAGCACTGCTTTCCGTCGATGCCGTTAGAGAACTGTTGGGAATGTCGTCGGTACTGGGGATGTGGTGAAGAGCGTGGCCCGTTTCAGGCCACGTTAATCTGCGTTATTTCAGTCGCTTGTGTAAACACGCGCCGGTGAGCAGCGCCGCCAGCAGCATCAGCGCGATAAACCCACCTACGCCGTTCCAGCCGTAGTTATGCCAGAATACGCCGCCTAACGTCCCCGCCATGCTGGAACCCAGATAGTAGCTGAATAAATAGAGCGATGACGCCTGGCCGCGGGCACGACGCGCGCGCGGGCCAATCCAGCTGCTGGCCACCGAGTGGGCCGCGAAGAAACCCGCGGAAAACAGCAGCATGCCGATAAAAATCAGCCACAGCGATGAGAACAGGGTCAGCAGCAGGCCACCGAGCATCACCGCAGTCGAGAACAGCAGCACCGGGCCGCGACCGTAGCGAACGGTCATGGCCCCGGCTTTCGGCGAACTCCAGGTACCGGTCAAATAGGCCACCGATAGCAGGCCAACGACCGCCTGGCTGAGGGACCACGGCGAAAGCATCAGGCGGTAGCCGATATAGTTAAACAGCGTCACGAATGACCCCATTAACAAGAAACCCTCAAGAAACAGCAGCGGCAGCCCGCGATCGCGCCAGTGCAGGCGGAAGTTGATCAGCAGCGATTTTGGCCGCAGCGAGGTTGGACGGAAGTGGCGCGATTCCGGCAGGATGCGCCAGAACATCAGCGCGGCCGCCAGCGCGAAGCCGCTAATGACCGCCAGCGCTATCCGCCAGCCGAAGAAATCGGTAAATACCCCCGTCAGCAGACGGCCGCTCATGCCGCCAATGGAGTTTCCGCTGATATAAAGACCCATTGAGAACGCCACCACGCTGGGGTGAATCTCTTCGCTCAGATAGGTCATGCCGACCGCCGCCACGCCGCTCAGTGACAGGCCGATCAGGGCGCGCATCATCAGGATCCCATGCCAGCTGGACATCATCGTCGACAGCAGTGAGCAGCAGGAGGCCAGCACCAGCGCGGTAACCATCACCTGTTTGCGGCCAATGGCGTCGGACAGCGGACCGGTAAACAGCAGGCCGACCGCCAGCATCGCCGTGGAAATCGACAGCGAGATACTGCTGCTGGCCGGCGAGACGCCGAATTCACTGGAAAGCACCGGGAGGATCGGCTGGACGCAATAAAGCAGCGCGAACGTCGCCAGTCCGGCAGAAAAGAGGGCGAGAGTGACGCGAATAAATTGCGGAGTACCGCGTTTGATAAACTGGTTTGGCTGAGGAGCGATGATGTCGCTGACGTCGTTTGCCGGGGCGGTGTCAACGGTAGTTGTACGACTCACGGAAAAATCCTTGCTGATATACAGAGAGTTAAGTGACCGCAATGGCCACTTATTCAGGGTATGAAAATGTAAATATTCTGTCTAATATATTAATAATCTCAAATAAGACGTTTTAAATATGAATATTGAACTGCGCCATCTGCGCTATTTTATTGCCGTGGCGGAAGAGCTCCATTTTGGCCATGCGGCGGCGCGGTTAAATATCTCTCAGCCGCCGCTTAGCCAGCAGATTCAAATCCTTGAACAGCAAATTGGCGCGCGTCTGTTTGCTCGTACTAATCGCAGCGTCAGCCTGACCGAAGCCGGAAGGCAGTTTCTCGCCGATAGCCGGCAGATCCTCTCGCAGGTCGATGATGCTGCCGCGCGCGCGGCTCGGCTTCACCACGGCGAAACCGGCGAGCTGCGCATTGGCTTTACCTCATCGGCCCCCTTTATCAAGGCGGTTTCCGACACGCTGTCGACCTTTCGCCGCCGCTATCCCGATGTGCATATTCAGACGCGGGAAACCAACACGCGCGAGCAGATTGTGCCGCTGAACGAAGGCGCGCTGGATCTGGGACTGATGCGTAATACCCAGCTGCCGGATACCCTGGCCTGGGAAAGAGTGCTGCGCGAACCGCTGCTGGCGATGGTGCCCCGCGATCATCCGCTGGCCAGCAAGCCGCGCGTAAGCCTGCGGGAACTGGCACGGGAGCCGTTCGTGTTTTTCGATCCCCATGTGGGTACCGGGCTGTATGACGACATTCTGGGCTTGATGCGCCGCTACGACCTGACGCCAGCCATCACCCAGGAGGTGGGGGAGGCAATGACGATTATCGGCCTGGTGGCCGCCGGGCTTGGCGTGTCGATTTTACCGGCGTCCTTCAGGCGGGTCCAGCTGTTGGAAATGTGCTGGCTGCCGATCGAAGAGCAGGACGCGGTGTCGGAAATGTGGCTGGTGTGGTCGAAGCATCACGAACAGGGGCAAGCGGCCCGGCGTTTTCGTGAATCGCTGCTTGCCAGCGCCACATGAGACATTTAGGACAAATAACGGCTAAAAATGTGCGGTAAATCACAAGGCTAAGCAAAAATTTGACGAGTACCGTTGAAGTGCTTCACCATAGCCATCAGTTTATTTCGAAGCGCGAAAATAAAGGGAGTCAACGGTGGTAGCGGACAGTCAGCCAGGCCATATCGATCAAATTAAGCAGACCAACGCGGGCGCGGTTTATCGCCTGATTGATCAGCTTGGCCCGGTGTCGCGCATCGACCTCTCGCGCTTCGCGCAGCTGGCGCCTGCCAGCATCACCAAAATCGTCCGCGAAATGCTGGAAGCGCATCTGGTCCAGGAGACGGAAATCCAGGAGCCAGGGAGCCGGGGAAGGCCTGCCGTTGGCTTGATGGTGGAAACCGAAGCCTGGCACTACCTCTCTATCCGCATCAGCCGCGGCGAGATCCACCTCGCGCTACGGGATTTAAGCAGCGCGCTGGTGGTGGAAGAGCTGCTGGAACTGGCGTTACAGCACGTTCAGCCCTTCGCGAGCCGGCTGCTCGATCAGGTTGACCAGTTCTTTATTCGTCACCAAAAGAAGCTGGAGCGTTTAACCGCCATCGCCGTCACCATGCCGGGGATCATCGATACCGAGCACGGTATCATCCACCGGATGCCGTTTTATGAAGACGTTAAGGACATGCCGCTGGGCGAAATCTTAGCCAATCATACCGGCGTATCGGTTTACATTCAGCACGATATCAGCGCCTGGACCATGGCCGAATCGCTGTTTGGCGCCTCCCGGGGAGCGCGAGATGTGATTCAGGTGGTGATCGACCATAACGTTGGCGCGGGCGTGATCACCGACGGTCGTCTGCTGCACGCGGGCAGCAGCAGTCTGGTCGAAATCGGCCACACCCAGGTCGATCCGTATGGTAAACGCTGCTATTGCGGTAACCATGGCTGTCTGGAAACCATTGCCAGCGTGGAGAGCGTGCTGGAACTGGCGCAGATCCGCATGGCGAAGTCGATGAGCTCAATGCTGCATCAGCAGCCGCTGAGCGTTGAATGGCTATGTCAGGCCGCGCTGCAGGGGGATTTACTGGCGCGGGACATTATCAGCGGCGTCGGGAACCACGTTGGACGGATTCTGGCGATTATGGTTAACCTCTTTAACCCGCAGAAAATCCTTATCGGCTCTCCCTTCAATCTCGCCGCGGATATTCTGTTTCCGGCAATATCTGATTGTATTCGACAACAATCGTTACCAGCCTATAGCCGACATATTGCCGTGGAAAGCACCCAGTTTTCTAACCGGGGAACGATGGCTGGCGCGGCCCTGGTAAAGGATGCCCTCTATAACGGATCGCTGCTGATACGACTGTTACAGGGTTAACATTTTTTCATATTCACACCAAAAATTGCGCTATCTCAAGCTGGCTTCCGGCAGCATCGCGTAGACTTTTTCCACAGTTGATTATTTCTCTCCCGTATATTTCATCAACATAACTGTGGGGTTAGTGATGTTTAAGCGTTTCTTCATAACAGGTACTGACACCGCTGTCGGCAAGACGGTGGTTTCCCGTGCGCTGTTGCAGGCACTGGCTGCCAGCGGCAAAAGCGTCGCCGGGTACAAGCCTGTGGCGAAGGGCAGTAAAGAGACGCCGGACGGACTGCGGAACAAAGATGCGCTGGTCTTACAGAGCGTGTCATCGCTGGTGTTACCGTATGAAGCTGTCAATCCCATCGCGTTAAGCGAAGATGAAAGCAGCGTGGCGCACAGTTGCCCGATCAACTACGGACTGCTGTCGGATGGTCTCCAGCGCCTCAGCGGCCAGGTTGAACATGTGGTGGTTGAAGGTACCGGCGGCTGGCGCAGCCTGATGAACGACCTGCGTCCGCTTTCGGAATGGGTGGTGCAGGAACAGCTGCCGGTGTTAATGGTCGTCGGCATTCAGGAAGGCTGTATCAATCATGCTCTGCTGACCGCGCAGGCGATTGCCAACGACGGCCTGCCGCTGATCGGCTGGGTGGCCAACCGGATTAACCCAGGCCTGGCGCATTATGCTGAAATCATCGAGGTGCTGAGCAAAAAGCTGCCGGCGCCGCTGATCGGTGAACTGCCTTACTTACCGCGCGCGGAGCAGCGTGAACTGAGCCAGTATATCGACTTATCGATACTCGGCGAGGTGATGGCGGTAGATAGAATCCCGGCGTAACGTCCGCGACAGCACCGACGCCAGTACGCTGGCAATCAGTAAACCGGGCAGTAAAACGTATTGTCCGGTCATTTCACAAATCATCAGCGTGGACATAATCGGCGCGTGGGTGGTGGCTGCCAGAAACGCCGCCATGCCGGTTAAGCCAACCACTATCGCGATAGCCTGGTAATCAGGTAGCCACAGCCCGGCCAGGCTGGCGAACAGCATGCCGATCCCCAGCCCAACAAACAGCGTTGGTGTAAAAACGCCGCCCGGCGCGCCGGAACCGCTGCTGGCCAGCACGGCGAGCAGCTTGCAGACAAACACCACAATCATGGCGCTGAAGAGCGGCGGCGAAAGAAGATAGCTTTGCACAACGCTATAGCCATTTCCCCAGACGGCCGGCGCGAGCAGCGACAGCAGACCGACGATAAGTCCGCCCAGCGCCAGCTGCCACGGAGGCGACAGGCGCAGCCGGACAAAGCACCGGTGGCTATAGCTCATCAGCCAGATAAACAGCGGCCCGCAAAGCCCGGCCAGCAGCGCCATCGCCAGCATCAGCGCATAGTGCGTCGCGCTCAGGGTTTCGTGGAATTCAACGTGATACAGCGGAGCCGAATCGCCGTTCAGCAGATTGGTCAGCAGCAGGGCCACCACCGCGGCAATCACCACCGGGCCAAGCGACGCCAGCATCAGGGTACCGAATAAGATCTCGGCGATAAACAGGCTCCCGGCCAGCGGAGCGTGGTAAGCGCTGGCCATCCCGGCGGCGGCGCCGCAGGCTACCCATAGCTTCCACTCTTCTTTTGGCGTAAAGCGGCGGGCGAACAGCGACGCGGCCAGCGCCGCCAGCAGGATCATCGCCCCCTCGCGACCGATGGCGCTGCCGGTCGTCACCACCAGCAGAGAGGCCAGCGATTTTACCAGGCTGGCTGGCGTATCAAACACGCCGTCGCCGGTCTCGAGCGCTTCCATATAGTCGGTTGGCGCACGGGGCCGCGCAAGGGTGCGGCGCTGCCAGAGCCAGAGCAGGGCGCCAGCCGCAAGGCCGCCAAGCGCGGGCGTCAGCAACCGACGCCATGGTGGCAACGACTCGGCGGCGTTCACCAGGCTTCCGCTGTCATTGCTCAGAAACAGGCTTTCCAGACCGGTCATCGCATGGCGAAACAGGGCAACCGCGAGCGCGGCGAGGACGCCGACCAGCATGGCGATAACCATGCGGCGAAACATAACCTGAACATCAGGATAAGCGTGAAGACGATGCATCAGCGAATTCGGTTAACGGGAAATGGGGCTTATTTTTACCGGGAATAAGCATAGACGCAAAAGCGATAAGTGCGAAAGAGACTAAAGGTGACGTTGTCACGAAATGCGTTATGCCCGGCGGGCGGGCATAACGTCAGGGCATTAGCGGTAGAGCGGCTTATCCGCGACCGCGCAGGGCAGCCGCGCCTGCCATCGCGCCAGCGTTTCTTGCGCCAGCTGACCAAGAGCCTGATAAAAAGGGTTTCCCGCCCCGGCAATAAACACGCTCAGAAAACGGCCCGACCACGGGAGAAGATGCCAGGCCAGAAGCTGGTTAAATGCCTCATCCTGACCGGATTCACAAAGCCAGGCCGCCAGCAGCAGCAGCGTACCGAAGTGGTCTTCCGGTTCAGCGCGTTGCTCAGACAAACCGATGCCGTTAGCCCGCATCCACTCGCGCAGCGCTAGCGTAGAGTCGCCAAACAGCACGCTTTCTTTATCCAGCCAGACGGAGCCCCACGGCGGCGCAGGCAGCGCCCACGGGCCGATGAACAGCCGCTGCCACGCGTCCGCCAGCGGTTCATCGTCTTCGAGAGCGAACTGCGCCGCCAGGCCGTTCGCGACCGGCCAGGGCCACTGACTTTGCCAGCTGCCGTCGCGCAGGGCGGCAACCAGCGGAGCAGCCTGCTCGCTGCCCGGAGCATAAGAGAACAACGCCCCCAGCGTACGGGCGCTGAGTGCGACGGCATCGCGGTCTTGCGATTGCATCATATCTATTCCTTACTGCAGAGGGTGCCGCGGCACCCATTCATTAACCGGCAATCGCCGTACCGACGGTCATATGTAGGCCATAAAACAGGCCGCGACCGATAAACTCGCCGAGTAATACCAGTATCAGTCCGAGCAGCAGGCTGGCGATGCGCGGGTTTTTCTTTCTTGCCAGCGGGCAGATCCAGCAGCCAAGGCCCAGCGCCAAAAATGCTAAACGCAGGATTTGTAGCCAGCCGTAGTTTGGCAGCAGGGCGCTGGCCTGCTGCACGGAACTGCGGATCTCCGCCAGTTCGCTGTTCTGCAAAATGACCACGGCCAGGCTTGCCAGCAGCGCGAGGACGCTCATCGACGCGAAGACCGTGCCGTTAAAAGGCACGTTGGCTACCCGCAGCAGCAGGGCGGCGAAAAGCGGCCCGCACAGCACCATCGTCAGGAAGAAGGCGGCGGTGGTGTAGGCATTATACCAGGTCGGCACAGTATTAATTTGATAGACCAGGGTCATCTCCAGGACGAACAGGCAGCCGAGCAGCATGGTGAGCAGAAGCCAGGCCTTGGCCAGGATTGCCGGCATTTTGCCGAGAAACGTCAGCAGCCACCAGACTCCTCCGACGGCGAAAAACAACGCGCCGCTGGCGATTTCATTACTTAACGCCGATGCGCCGACCCGGGTAAGAGAGTTAAATGCCCGCAGCGGCGAGCCGAGGTGGATAATCGACGCCAGAAAGCCAATCCCCATGACCAGCCAGATAAAAAACATGCAGCGCACCAGGCGCTGCCGGGCTTCGGAGTTATTATTCAGCGAAAGCCAGCCGAGCCCGCTGACGATTATCGCCCCTGCAACGCTTTGCCCCAGCACCGTAAACAGCACCAGCGGCCATTCATGCCATCCATTTCCCATTTTACACCTCCTTCGGATTGGCCAGATAGCCGGTGGTATCACCGCACGGACGCGAGTTGGCGTTCGGTTTGATCGCGATACTCGGCCTGGTGAAGTGCGCGGACGGCAGCGGGGCGACGGCGGCAAGCTGACCGTGCTTTTCGCGCAGTTCTTCGATGGGACCAAAGTCGAGCGCCCGCAGCGGGCAGGACTCGACGCAAATCGGCTTTTTACCCTCGGCGACCCGGTCATAGCAGCCGTCGCATTTGGTCATATGGCCCTTTGCCGCGTTGTACTGCGGCGCGCCGTACGGGCAGGCCATATGGCAGTAGCGACAGCCGATACATACCTCTTCGTTCACCACCACAAAGCCGTCATCGCGCTTGTGCATGGCGCCGCTGGGGCACACTTTCGTGCAGGCCGGGTCTTCGCAGTGGTTGCAGGCGATGGACAGGTAATAGGCGAAGACGTTTTGCTGCCACACGCCGTTGTCCTCCTGCCAGTCGCCGCCCGCGTATTCGTAGATGCGGCGAAAGCTCACGTCAGGCGTGAGGTTTTTATAATCCTTGCAGGCCAGCTCGCAGGTTTTACAGCCGGTGCAGCGGGCGGAATCGATAAAAAATCCATACTGAGCGCTCATGGTTTACTCCTTAAACCTTCTCGATTTCGACCAGATTGGTGTGCTGCGGATTGCCTTTAGCCAGCGGCGAAGGGCGGTGCGTCGTCAGCGTATTAATACAGGATCCGCGATCGATACGATCGCCATTCATGTTGGCGTCATGCCAGGCGCCCTGGCCCATCGCCGACACGCCGGGCATGATGCGCGGGGTCACCTTAGCCGGAATGCGCAGCTCGCCGCGGGCGTTGAATACGCGCACCATATCGCCGTTTTTAATCCCGCGCTTTTCGGCGTCCAGCGGATTTAGCCACACCTCCTGACGACAGGCCGCCTGCAGGACATCCACGTTGCCGTAGCTGGAGTGGGTGCGCGCCTTATAGTGGAAGCCGAACATTTGCAGCGGGAATTTCTCACGCAGTGGATCGTCCCACCCTTCGAAAGTAGACGCGTATACCGGTAATGGACTGATGGTTTCGTCCTTTTCCAACTGCCATTTGCCGGCGATATCCGCCAGACGGCTGGAGTAGATCTCGATTTTACCCGACGGGGTTTTTAGCGGATTGGCGACCGGGTCTTTGCGGAAGTCGCGGTAGGCCACAAAGTGACCGTTGGGGTCTTTACGCTTATAAATCCCCATCTTTTTCAGTTCATCGTAGCTCGGGAGCGCCGGGTCTTTCGCCAGCATTTTCGCGTACAAATGCTGCAGCCACTGCTCCTGGGTGCGGCCTTCGGTAAACTTCTGGTGGATATCCTCGCCAAGGCGCTTTGCGACTTCGCTGAGGATCCAGTAGATCGGTTTGCGCTCAAATTTAGCGGAGGTAACTGGCTGAATAAAGATGAGATAGCCCATATTGCCGGCGTAGTCGTTGGGAATAATGTCTTCCTGCTCGACGGTCATCAGGTCCGGCAGCAGGATATCGGCGTATTTGGCCGAGGAGGTCATAAAGTTTTCGATAACCACGATCGTCTCGCACTTGCTTTCGTCCTGCAGGATCTCGTGGGTCTTATTGATATCGGAGTGCTGGTTAATGATGGTATTGCCGGCGTAGTTCCAGATGAATTTAATCGGCACGTCCAGCTTCTCTTTCCCTCGAACGCCGTCGCGGGTGGCGGTCATCTCCGGGCCGCGGTCGATGGCGTCGGTCCAGCTAAAGCAGGAGATGGCGGTTTTAACCGGGTTGGTCAGTACCGGCAGGCGTTCAATGGTGATGGTATAGGTGGATTCGCGGGCGCCGCTGTTGCCGCCGTTGCCGGTCAAAATAGGCAGCATGGCGATCGCCCGGGAGGTCAGCTCGCCGTTAGCCTGGCGCTGCGGACCCCATCCCTGGCAAATGTAAGCCGGCCTGGTGCTGCCAATTTCCCTGGCCAGCTTGATGATGCGGTCGACGGGAATGCCGGTGATCCGCGAGGCCCATTGCGGCGTTTTCGCCACGCCGTCATCGCCCTGTCCGAGAATATACGCTTTGTAATGCCCGTTCTTCGGAGCATCTGCCGGCAGCGTTTTTTCATCGTAGCCGACGCAGTACGTATCAAGGAACGCCTGATCGACCAGATTTTCATTAATCAGCACCCAGGCGATGCCCGCCACCAGCGCGGCGTCGGTGCCGGGGCGAATCGGGATCCACTCATCCTCCCGCCCGGCGGCGGTGTCCGTGTAGCGCGGGTCTATAACGATCATCCGCGCACTGGAGCGCTCGCGCGCCTGTTCTAAATAATAAGTGATACCGCCGCCGCTCATGCGGGTTTCCGCCGGGTTATTGCCGAACATCACCACCAGCTTGCTGTTTTCGATATCGGAGGTGCTGTTGCCGTCGTTGCTGCCGTAGGTGTAGGGCATGGCGCAGGCAATTTGCGCGGTACTGTAGGTCCCGTACTGGTTTAACGAACCGCCGTAGCAGTTCATCAGGCGCATAACCGGTGAGGCGGTGGGCGACGATCGCGTCATATTGCCGCCGACAATCCCGGAGGAGTAGTTAATATAAACCGCTTCGTTGCCATACTCTTTGACGATGCGTTTGAGATTGTCGGCGATCGTATCCAGCGCCTCCTCCCAGCTAATGCGGACAAACTTGCCTTCGCCGCGTTTGCCGACGCGCTTCATCGGGTAGTTGAGGCGGTCAGGGTGGTTAATACGACGACGAATGGAACGGCCGCGCAGGCAGGCGCGCACCTGGTGATCGCCATAAATATCCGCGCCGGTATTGTCGGTTTCGACCCAGACGACTTCATCGTCACGCACGTGTGAACGCAGGGCGCAGCGGCTGCCGCAGTTGACCGAACAGGCGCCCCAGACGGTACGCTCCTCGCCGCGAGCGGCGTCTTGCACCGCGGCAGCGGCGTGACTCAGGCTGAAAGGCAGCGATAAACCGCCGGCGGCGAGAGCCAGCGAGCCAAGGGCGGTTGATTTGATCAGCGTTCGACGGGTAAGGCCGTCGGTATGTTCCTGGTTAGACATTGCTCACTCCATGATTTTGTTATAATGGCGTAATGCCAACGCCTTCGTAAGGTCGGCGTGGAGAGTGAGGAATCATACTTAAAATGGAGTAGAGAGATCTTATCCCTGGTCAACCGAGGGATAAGACTTCTCCAGACATTCGGCGAGGTTACTGCGCACCGCTGTCGCGGGTATAGATGATTTTAAAGGTGTCGTTGGCGCAGTGGCCGACAACCTGTGCGCCGGGCTGATCGGGCTGGTCGTTCGGGACTATCGTCAGGCTGAAGCCCGATTCCGGGACGCCGTTGTTGATGATTTTTTGCTGAATATCGCTTTTTACCCGCTCGCAGGAATCCGGCGCCGCGAAAGCAGCTGTCGAACCCAGCAGCAGAGCCGCACATAGCCAGGGTGATAGTTTCATCATAAACTCCTTATTAACGTTATCCAGATTTAAGCATAGCAGAAGTGGTGTAAACAATTGTATTTGCTAATATGATTGAACTATGCACAAAAGGAATCGCGCGTGAAAAAACGGTTGTTGCTTTTACTGGCTGTCGGGGCGCTTAGCGCCTGCGATGAAAAGGGCGCGCCGCAGGCCTTCACCCCGGAAATGGCCAGCTTTTCTAACGAATTTGAGTTCGATCCGCTGCGCGGGCCGGTGAAAGCGTTTAGCCAGACGCTGTATGACGAACACGATCAGGTGGTGAAGTGGGTTAAAGGGCGTTTATCCAGCGAAGGGTGCTTTGACCTGCTGGCATTTGAGGATCGGGAGAATAAAACCGGTGCGGCGTTGGTGCTGGACGCTAACTACTACCTGGATGCGCAAAGCCACGAAAAGCGCCTGCGTTTACAAGGCAAATGTCAGCTGGCGGAAATGCCCTCGGCGGGGGTCTCCTGGGAAACCGATGATAACGGGTTTGTCGTCACCGCTCGCGGCAAGGAGAGTACAGCGACGTACCGCTACGATAGAGAAGGCTATCCGCTGGGCAAAACCACCATAGCCAAAGGTGAACAATTTACGGTGGCCTCAACGCCATCATCCGATCCGCGCAAAAAAATGGACTACACCGCAGTGAGCACCTTCAATGACCGCGCGCTGGGCAACGTAAGCCAGACCTGCGATTACGACAGTCACGACAACCCGGTAAGCTGCGAGCTTAAGGTTGTCGACGACAGCGTCCAGCCTGCGCTAACCCGCCACTACACCATCAAAAGCACTATTGACTATTACTGAGCCGTTGGTTTCAGCAGCGTCTGGCCCTGCGGTTTATGCTCGGCCAGATACTGGTGCTGGAACAGGCACATGCGGATGGTATTGCGGTATTCGCCGTTAATAAAGAATTCATGAATCAGCTCGCCTTCTACCATAAATCCGAGCTTGCGGTAGATGTGGATCGCTTTTTCATTTTCTTTATCGACGATGAGGTAGAGCTTATACAGGTTGAGCACCATAAAGCCGTAGTCCATCGCGAGCTTAGCGGCGCGGGTGGCCAGACCTTTCCCCTGATAATCGGGAGAGATAATGATCTGAAACTCGGCGCGGCGGTGCACGTGGTTGATTTCAACCAGCTCAACCAGTCCGGCCTTTTCGCCGTCGCATTCAATGACAAAGCGGCGTTCGCTCTGATCGTGAATGTGTTTGTCGTACAGGTCGGAAAGCTCAACAAAGGCTTCATAGGGCTCTTCAAACCAGTAGCGCATAACGCTGGCGTTGTTGTCGAGCTGGTGGACAAAGCGAAGGTCTTCGCGCTCAAGCGGGCGGAGTTTGACGTGATAAGCGTCAGTCATGGGAGTACCTGTGTGTTATAGCGAAGTTTTGGTGATTGTGGCGCCCGTGCGGGCGCCATTCATTACGGGGTAATGGTGCGACCGGTGCGGCGGTCAAGGCAGCGCAGGGTGTTAGGCTCCCAGTACGCGTTGACGTTCGCGCTCTTCTGGCAGTTGTCCTGGGCGTCAAAAGCCACGTCGGCTTTATCCCACTCTTTTTCGGCGCGCTTGTTGACCTTCTGGCGTAAAGTGCGGGTGTCATTCCACTGCTCTTTTTCCATGGCGGCCTGCTGGCGGCTCTGGGCGCTGTCGCCGGATTCGATGACCAGCTTGTCCGTTTTGGCGAATGACGATGCGGTAAAGACCACCGCGCTCAGCGCCAGCAGGGCAGTCAGGCACCAGCGTTTGTTCAGTGTTGTGTTCATCACGATTTCCTTTAAGCGATTCCCTTGGATTGAGTTTACTACATCTCCTTTCGACGGCATACCCGACAAAACAGAGTAAACGACGGCCATTATTGCGTAGAATGCGTTAACGCTTGTTCAACTTACGACGCTTTGCATGTTAAAAACCACGCTGCTTTTCTTTGCTACCGCCCTGTGCGAAATCATTGGCTGCTATTTACCCTGGCTCTGGTTAAAACGCGGGGCGACGCCCTGGCTGCTGATGCCGACGGCCCTGGCGCTGGCGCTTTTTGTCTGGCTTCTGACGCTGCACCCCGAGGCCAGCGGACGGGTTTATGCCGCTTACGGTGGGGTGTACGTGTGTACTGCGCTGCTGTGGCTGCGCTTTATCGATGGCGTCAGACTCAGCCACTATGATTGGGCCGGCGCGCTGGTTGCGCTGTGCGGCATGCTGATTATTGTGGCCGGCTGGGGACGCGCATAGCCTCTTTTACCGAGTGAGCCGGGCCAGGTGATGCTGTCCCGGCCCATCTCTTCCTGCCTTCTCGCTCGCTTTCTCTGTTCACGCCGCTTTTATCCCCGATGAGATACTGTGATCTGCCGCGTCTTTTTCGATTGTTATACTTGTATGGTAGTAGGTCTGATGGTTTACTTTTACCCACTAACCGCACAGAAGTAAGGAATGAGAAATGAAGATCGTTGCCGCTGAAGTTTTCGTCACCTGTCCGGGGCGCAACTTCGTCACCCTTAAAGTCACCACTGATGACGGGATCGTCGGGTTAGGTGACGCGACGCTAAACGGTCGCGAGCTGTCCGTTGCGTCCTATCTGCGGGATCATCTCTGTCCGCAGCTGATTGGCCGCGACGCGCATCGCATCGAAGATATCTGGCAGTTTTTCTACAAGGGCGCCTACTGGCGTCGTGGTCCGGTCACGATGTCGGCGATTTCCGCTATCGATATGGCGCTCTGGGATATCAAGGCGAAAGCCGCAGGCATGCCGCTATACCAGCTGCTGGGCGGGGCTTCGCGCGAAGGCGTGATGGTCTACTGCCACACTACGGGTCACTCCATCGATGAAGTGCTGGATGACTACGCGCGCCACAAAGAGATGGGGTTTAAAGCGATTCGCGTGCAGTGCGGCGTGCCGGGGATGAAAACCACCTACGGGATGGCGAAAGGTAAAGGGCAGGCCTACGAACCGGCAACCAAAGGCCAGTGGCCGGAAGAGCAGCTGTGGTCTACCGAGAAGTATCTCGATTTTACGCCACAGCTGTTTGCCGCCGTACGCGAAAAATTTGGCTTTAACGAGCATCTGCTGCACGACATGCATCATCGCCTGACGCCGATTGAAGCGGCGCGTTTTGGTAAGAGTATTGAAGATTACCGCCTGTTCTGGATGGAGGATCCGACCCCAGCGGAGAATCAGGCGTGTTTCCGTTTAATTCGTCAGCATACCGTCACGCCGATTGCCGTCGGAGAGGTGTTCAACAGCATCTGGGATTGTAAACAGCTGATTGAAGAGCAGCTGATTGACTATATCCGCACCACCATTACCCACGCAGGCGGGATTACGGGGATGCGTCGGATCGCCGATTTTGCCTCGCTTTATCAGGTACGCACCGGTTCACACGGGCCGTCCGATCTTTCTCCGGTCTGCATGGCGGCCGCGCTGCACTTCGACCTGTGGGTGCCGAATTTTGGCGTCCAGGAATATATGGGCTATTCCGAACAGATGCTGGAAGTCTTCCCGCACAGCTGGACGTTTGATAACGGCTATATGCATCCGGGTGAAAAACCGGGGCTGGGAATTGAGTTCGATGAAAAACTGGCCGCGAAATACCCCTATGAACCGGCCTATTTGCCTGTGGCGCGTCTGGAAGACGGCACGTTGTGGAACTGGTAAAGAAGGAAGTCAAAATGAAAAGTATCGTGATTCGCCAGCCCAACGAACTGGTGATTGAAGAGCGTCCGATCCCGCAGCCTGCCGCGGGCGAAGTGCGGGTAAAAATTAAGCTGGCGGGGATATGCGGTTCCGATAGCCATATTTATCGCGGCCACAATCCGTTTGCCAAATACCCGCGCGTTATTGGTCATGAATTTTTTGGCGTTATCGACGCCATCGGAGAAGGGGTTACCGACAAAGCCATCGGCCAGCGGGTCAGCGTTGATCCGGTCATCAGCTGCGGCCATTGCTATCCTTGCTCGGTGGGCAAACCAAACGTCTGCACCTCTTTGGTGGTGCTCGGCGTGCATCGGGATGGCGGCTTTAGCGAGTACGCGGTGGTGCCGGCGAAAAATGCCTGGCAGGTTCCGGACAACGTGACGGACAGACATGCGGTGATGATTGAGCCTTTCACTATCGCGGCCAACGTTACCGGGCACGTTTCGCCAACCGACCAGGATATCGCGCTGGTCTACGGCGCCGGGCCAATGGGCCTGACGACCATTCAGGTGCTGAAGCGGGTGTATCGCGTTAAGCAGGTCATCGTGGTCGATCGCATTGATGAACGCCTGGAGATGGCCCAGCGTAACGGCGCGGATTGGGTGATTAACAACAGCGTCGTGCCTCTGACGGATACGCTGAAGGCGGAGGGGGTACTACCGACGCTGATTATCGATGCGGCCTGTCATCCCTCGATTCTACAAGAGGCGGTCACCCTGGCTTCTCCGGCGGCGAGAATTGTTTTAATGGGATTCTCGACGGAGCCTTCGCAGGTTGCACAGCAGGGTATTACCGGCAAAGAGCTCTCTATTTTCTCGTCGCGTCTTAACGCCAATAAATTCCCGGTGGTCATAAAGTGGCTGGAACAAGGCTTAATTAACCCGGAGGAGCTGATTACTCATCAATTTGCTTATCAACATGTTATCGATGCACTGGAGCTTTTTGAAAATGACAGGAAACGTTGCTGTAAGGTTTTATTAACCTTCAGCCAATAACAACAGGTGCGGACTCTGTATTCTACAATTAGAGATAATCATTATGACTACCGTAAAAAATGAGAGAACCACTTCCGATCTCATTCGTGCAGCCGTATCTGGTTGGTTAGGCACGGCACTGGAGTTTATGGATTTCCAACTCTATTCCCTTGGCGCAGCGCTGGTTTTCCATGAGATTTTTTTCCCGGAGCAATCCGCCGCCATGGCGCTGATTCTGGCAATGGGAACCTACGGCGCGGGCTATATTGCGCGGATCGTCGGCGCCTTTATTTTTGGTAAAATGGGCGACAGTATTGGGCGCAAGAAGGTTCTGTTTATTACCATCACCATGATGGGGATCTGTACCACGCTTATTGGCGTGCTGCCAACCTATGCCCAGGTTGGTATTTTAGCGCCGGTGTTGCTTGTGACTTTACGTATTATTCAGGGGTTGGGCGCCGGGGCTGAAATATCAGGTGCGGGTACCATGCTGGCGGAATATGCGCCGAAAGGTAAGCGTGGAATTATCTCTTCGCTGGTGGCTATGGGCACCAACTGCGGTACGTTAAGCGCCACGGCTATCTGGGCGGTGATGTTCTTCGTGCTGGACCGTGAACAGCTCGTCGCGTGGGGATGGCGTGTGCCGTTCCTGGCAAGCGTAGTGGTGATGATCTTTGCCATCTGGCTGCGTCTCAATCTGAAAGAGAGCCCGGTTTTTGAGAAAGTGAGCGAAGACAGCGTCCTGCAGAAAGAGATAGCAACCCAGGAAGGTACCTTTAGCGCCATGCTGAAAAGTAAGTCCTTCTGGCTGGCGACGGGTCTGCGCTTCGGACAGGCGGGAAATTCAGGATTGTTGCAAACTTTCCTCGCGGGCTATCTGGTACAAACATTACTGTTTGATAAAGCTATCCCTACCGATGCGTTAATGATTAGCTCTGTTATCGGCTTTATTACCATCCCATTTCTTGGGTGGCTGTCAGATAAAGTGGGGCGTCGCTTACCCTATATTATCATTAATATTTCAGCCATTATTCTGGCGTACCCCATGCTGTCGATTATTGTGGATAAGAGCTATAGCGCGAGCACCATCATGGCGTCACTGATCGTCATTCATAATATCGCGGTATTGGGTCTGTTTGCGCTGGAAAACATCACCATGGCGGAAATGTTCGGTTCACGTAATCGCTTTACCCGCATGGCAATTTCAAAAGAGGCGGGGGGATTAGTCGCCGTAGGCTTTGGCCCGGTGCTGGCCGGTATTTTCTGCAATATGACCGGTTCCTGGATGCCCATTGTTGTGATGCTGGTGTGCTACTCCATCATTGGCTTAATTTCCGCCATTCTGATGCCTGAAGTGCGCGACCGCGATCTGAGCTTGCTGAATGACGCCGCAGACTGCGCGCCGCAAAATAAAGCGGTGGGTAACGGGCAATATATTTAAAAAACACAAACTCCGCACCGAATGATGAATCGCCGTAAATAACACTCTGCCGGGCCATTAGCCCGGCATTTTCACTCTTTTATTCCCAGAAATACCGAAAGTATAACTCGTCCGTCTTCTTGTATGGTAGTTGATAAAGGTCAAAGATATCATACCAATTGCATGAGATGGTTTATTTCACCAGCCGGTTCCCACTTACCGTGGGGATCCAGAAATCATAAGTATGAGAGCCACCATGGAACATATGCTATTAACAGCGAACGCCACGCTGCCAGCTTACGATCGCAACGGTCTTATTCCGCGCATCGTTCATTTGGGCTTTGGCGCATTTCATCGCGCTCACCAGGCGGTATATGCCGATATTCTGGCGACAGAACACGGCAGCGACTGGGGCTATACAGAAGTGAACCTGATCGGTGGCGAGCAGCAAATCGCCGATCTGCAACAGCAGGATTTACTTTACACCGTCGCCGAAATGTCGGCGGATGCCTGGACCGCCCGCATTGTTGGCGTGGTCAAAGAGGCGATGCATGCCCAGGTCGATGGTCTGGAAAGCGTGCTGGCAAAAATGTGCGAGCCTCAGGTCGCTATTGTGTCATTGACCATTACCGAAAAAGGCTACTGCCACTCGCCGGCCAGCGGTGAACTGCAGTTAGATCACCCGTTGATTGTTGCCGATTTGCAAAACCCTCATCAACCGAAATCCGCGCCGGGCGTGGTGGTAGAAGCGCTGGCACGCCGCAAGGCGGCAGGTCTGCCGGCTTTCAGCGTGATGTCCTGCGACAATATGCCGGAAAACGGTCACGTCATGCGTAATGTCGTCTGCGCCTATGCTCGCGCCGTCGATGCCGAATTAGCCGAGTGGATTGCGCGCAGTGTCACTTTCCCTTCTACCATGGTTGACCGCATCGTACCGGCGGTGACGGCCGAAACGCTGGAGAAAATTGAACAGCTCACCGGCGTTCGCGACCCGGCCGGCGTCGCCTGCGAACCGTTTCGTCAGTGGGTCATTGAAGACAACTTTGTCGCCGGTCGTCCGCAGTGGGAAAAAGCCGGCGCTGAGCTGGTGTCGGACGTGCTGCCCTTTGAAGAGATGAAGCTGCGCATGCTGAACGGCAGCCACTCGTTTCTTGCCTGGCTGGGCTATCTGGCGGGATACCAGCATATTAATGACTGTATGCAGGACGAAAACTACCGTCGCGCCGCGCGTGCGCTGATGCTGGAGGAGCAGGCGCCGACGCTGAACGTGCAGGGTGTGGATCTGGCACGCTATGCCGGTCTGCTGATCGAGCGCTATAGCAACCCGGCGCTGAAGCACCGCACCTGGCAGATAGCGATGGACGGCAGTCAGAAACTACCGCAGCGGATGCTGGATTCGATTCGCTGGCACCTGGCGCATGGCGGCGACTTTACGCTGTTGGCAATGGGCGTCGCGGCCTGGATGCGCTATGTCAGCGGGGTGGATGACCAGGGGCAGGCGATTGAAATCTCCGATCCTTTACTGCCGGTAATTGCGCAAACCGTACAGAATAGCGCAGACGGCGAAGAACGCGTGCGCGCGCTGCTGGGTATTGAGGCTATTTTCGGTGCCAGCCTGCCCCAGGAGAGCCGTTTCGTGAACGCGGTGGTTCGCGCTTATTTATCCCTGCAGCAGCACGGCGCAAAAGCGACCGTAGCGGCCTGGGCTCAGGCAAACTAATTTATTTCACCCGCGTGCCGCCGGTCCCGGCGGCATTGCCCTCATGCTTTATCCCTGAACGCTTTTCCCGCCAGAAATATATTTCGCGTCAGGCGCAATCTTTGATCCAGATCGTTGAATATACATAACTTTATCTAACAACAGTTAAGTATAAATAACTGATGTTTATTTTAATGAATTAAATATTTATCTGGGTGATTATTCATTCTCCTGGTGAAGTAAATATGGCATGATGAGTTAACTTACTAAGTTTCCTCAGAAAAAAGGAGAACGGACTATGTACAAAAAAATTTTGCTGCCCGTAGACGTTTTTGAAATGGATTTAAGTGACAAAGCGGTTCGCCATGCTGAGTTTTTAGCATCAGCGGATGAAGGGGAGATTACGCTGCTCAACGTTCTGCCGAACAGCAGCAGCTCAATTTTACGCGGTTTTGCGGCCGATATACGTAAGTTTGAGGCCTATATGCGTGAGGAATCGGAGAAAAAGATGAAGACAATATCCCGTCTGTTCTCCATTCCCGCCGAGCGGATTCATTCCAGAGTGGTCTTTGGCAACGTGCGCGATGAAATTCTGGCGGTGAGCGGCAATGAGGATTTTGACGTTATCGTTATTGGTTCCCGCAAGCCGGGTATATCCACTCATCTTCTTGGTTCAAACGCTGAGTCGATTTTACGTCACGCTAAAATACCGGTTCTGGTTGTCAGGTAAGTCAATTTCTCGCGGCAGATAACCTGTTCTGCCGCAACTCGTTTTATTCCTCGCTGAACCAGTCGCTGTTTTCCTGACGAACAAGCAGCACGGACTCGCTAATTTCTTGCAGATGCAGGCGCATGGCTTTTTCAACCGCATCCGGATTGCGGGCGACCAGCGGCTGGAAAATATCATAGTGCTGACGCAGCATCATATCGGGTGGGGTCACATGATCGAGGCTCATATAGCGCACCCGGTCAATGGTGGCTTTAATATTCTCGACGGTATCCCAGGCGAGCTGGCAGTCGGCGATTTGCGAGAGCTTCTGGTGAAATTCGTCATCCAGCTGGAAAAAATCCGTTAACTGCTGCCGCTCCACCGCCGTACGCTGCTGATTGAGATTTTGCTCAAGCTGGTAGAGCTGTTCATCATTCACCATTCCTGCGGCGCGTCGCACCACGGCGCATTCGATGGCCTGGCGGACAAAACAGCCGTTACGCACCTGCGAGAGCGAGATTTTATTCACATAGCTGCCGCGCTGCGGACGGATCTGAATTAAGCCATTTTCAGCCAGTTTGATAAAAGCTTCGCGTACCGGTTGCCGGGAAACGTCAAAGCGCACGGAGACTTCTTTTTCCGAAAGAGGGGTGCCTGGCGGGATCAGACAATGGACGATATCCCGACGCAGGATACGATAAATTTGCTGATTAACGGGCTGTGTCGGATTCAGTTGTGCTTCTGCGGCCATGGATGATTACTTTTATATGAGGTATTTGCGCTATTTTACGCGTTTTTTGTCTTCCAGCCCAGACCCGGCCCGCGGGCCGGGTTACAGAGCTTAGCCCTGGCGGTGCACGTTCAGTCCGGCAAAACTTTGGCTGACCGGCATGATTTCCAGGGTATTAATGTTGACATGTTTTGGCAGGGTTGCGACCCACCAGACCGCTTCGGTGACGTCTTCCGGAGTCAGAGCCTGGGTATTTTCGTAAGCTTTCTCGGCTTTAGCGTCATCACCTTTAAAGCGCACGTTAGAGAATTCGGTGCCACCGACCAGACCGGGCTCAATATCGGTCACGCGAAGGGCGGTACCGTGAAGATCGGTACGAAGATTGAGGCTGAACTGACGCACAAACGCTTTGGTCGCGCCGTAGACGTTACCGCCAGCATAAGGCCAGGCGCCGGCGACCGAACCGATATTGATTACGTGGCCGCGATTACGCTCAACCATTCCCGGCAGAACGGCGCGGGTCATATACACCAGCCCTTTGTTATTGGTGTCAATCATGTCTTCCCAGTCTTCAATGTTGGCTTTATGCGCGGGCTCCAGTCCCAGCGCCAGCCCGGCATTATTGACGAGAACATCAATCGCCTGCCAGTCTGCCGGCAGTCCGGCAATCAGCTCTTCAATGGCTGCACGGTTGCGCACGTCCAACTGGGCGGTATAAAGGTTCTCGCCCAGCTCATCTTTAAGCGTTTTCAGGCGTTCTTCGCGACGCCCGGTGGCAATCACTTTGTGACCGTTAGCGATAAAACGGCGAGTTATGCTTTCACCAAAACCCGCTGTTGCTCCGGTAACCAGGATAATCATCTTACTGTTCCTCAACGATTTTTGTGTCTTCATACCATAGCACGCGATCCCGGCGACGGGTAATGGAAATCACCAGACCTCCCCGCCGAACGCGGCGGTGAACAGAGTAATCATTGCGGTCAATCAATGAGTTGCCTAATCTTACAGAATAATCGTGTTCAGGAGATGAAGATGTCGGAGAACAATCCTTTTTTTAGCGTCAGTCTGCTGCCTTATCAGGCGCCGCGTTTCGATTTGATTGACGTGAGTCATTACCGTCCGGCCTTCGACGAGGGCGTTCGTCGCCAGCGCGCAGAGATTGCCTCTATCGCGAATAACCCGCAGCCGGCTGATTTTGCCAACACGCTGGAAGCCCTGGAACAGAGCGGCCAGCTGCTGGCTCGGGTAACCAACGTCTTCTTCGCTATGGCGGGCGCGGAGACCAATCCGGCCATTCAGGCGCTTGATGAGCAGTTTTCCTCTGAGCTGGCGGAACTGGCGAATGATATCTGGCTCAACGATGCCCTTTTTCAACGCGTGAAGCAGGTGTGGGAGCGGCGAGAGTCGCTCTCCCTTGACGCCGAATCCCGACGTCTGCTGGAGGTGACCTGGCAACGCTTTACCCTTGCGGGAGCCACGCTTGCGGACGATCAAAAAGCGGCGCTTCGCGCGCTGAATACCGAAGCGGCAGCGCTGCAAAGCCAGTTTCAGCAGCGCCTGCTGGCGGCGGTAAAATCTGGTGGTCTGGTGGTGGATTACGCTCATCAGCTCGCAGGGCTTAGCGACGATGAGATAAGCGCAGCGGCAGAAGCCGCGCAGGAGAAGGGATTAGGTGGTCGCTGGCTGCTGTCTTTACTCAATACGACCCAGCAGCCCGCGCTGGTTTCGCTGCAGGACCGGCAGACGCGAGAGAATTTGTTTGCAGCAGGCTGGACGCGAAATCAGAAGGGTGATGCGAATGACACTCGCGAGCTGGTACTGCGGCTAGCGGAGCTCCGCGCGCGCAAAGCGCAGCTGCTGGGCGCTGATGACTTCGCCAGCTGGTCAATGGCCGATCAGATGGCGGGCGATCCGGCAGAGGCGTTTGCCTTTATGCGGCGAATCGCCCCGGCGGCGAAGGCGCGGGCCGAGCAGGAGCTGGCGGATATTCAGCAAGTTATTGATAATGAAGGCGGTGATTTCCGCGCGGCGGCGTGGGACTGGCTCTATTACGCCGAGCAGGTGCGCAGGGCGAAATTTGCCATCGATGAAGCGCAGCTCAAGCCCTATTTTGCCCTCGACCGCGTCCTGCGCGACGGCGTGTTCTGGACGGCGACACAGCTGTTCGGTATTCGCTTTGTCGAGCGATTCGATATTCCGGTTTATCATCCGGACGTGCAGGTATGGGAAATTATCGACGCTAACGGAGAGGGAATTGCGCTGTTCTACGGCGACTACTTCTCGCGGGACAGCAAAAGCGGCGGGGCGTGGATGGGCGTATTTGTTGAACAATCCACCCTGCGTGCGCAGCATCCGGTAATTTATAACGTCTGTAACTACCAGAAACCCAAAGCCGGACATAGCGCGCTTCTTTCCTGGGATGAGGTCATCACCTTATTTCACGAATTTGGGCATACCCTGCACGGCCTGTTTGCCAGCCAGAAGTATGCCAGCCTGTCGGGAACCAATACGCCGCGCGATTTTGTTGAGTTTCCTTCACAGATTTATGAACACTGGGCCAGCGAGCCGCAGGTATTTGCCCACTATGCGCGGCATCATCAAACCGGGGAAATCATGCCGGCCGCGCTGCGCGACAGCATGTTCCGCGCGGCGAAGTTTAATAAAGGCTACGACATGAGCGAACTGCTCGCAGCGGCGCTGCTGGATATGCACTGGCATAGCGTGAGGGAGGATAAACTCCCGGACGATGTCGATGCGTTTGAAGCCGCGTCCCTGCGTGCGGAGAATATGGATCTGGCCGCCGTGCCGCCGCGCTATCGCAGCAGCTACTTTTCGCATATTTTCGGCGGCGGATACGCCGCGGGCTATTATGCTTATCTGTGGACGCAGATGCTGGCGGACGACGGCTACCAGTGGTTCGTTGAGCAGGGTGGTTTAACTCGTGAAAACGGCCAGCGCTTCCGCGAAGCGATTTTGTCTCGCGGCAATAGTACTGATTTAGCAGAACTTTATCGCCAGTGGCGCGGACACGATCCGCAGATTGAGCCGATGCTGGAAAACCGCGGGCTGAGCTAGCCGAGCGTTTTGACGAGTAGAAGAAGACCGGGCGCAGCGCCCGGTTTTTTATCCAATTTTTCCGTCTCCAAAATCTCTGCAAAACGTCACTGCCCAATTTAGCGCCCTCGGCATCGTTTGTCCCGTTTTGGTAATCCCGTGCATCGACGCGCTGGCCACTTTTGCTTAAAAACATGAAGCCCGGCATAAAGTGTTTTTTAGCGGAAAATAATATTAATATATTAAATATAACCCCCTTACAATATTAGGAGTTTACTTACATTGTTGCATGGATTTCTTAAATTCAATAAGCGAACTTGCTCTGTGAATGTTCTTCACTCTATCATCTGTCTTATCTCTTGCATATCTTTTATTGAACGGATTGAGTATGGCTAATATATTGCTTCTGGTATTTGCGGTTTTTTTATTGCTGGTTTCACTGATTTCTGGGTTTTCGTATTTTCAAGACAGAAAAAAGCAAAAGTTGAGTTTTAAAAGCAAGCGTATGAAATTCTAGTTAAAATAGAGAGATATTCTTCTCATAACGATGGAAGAGAATCTGATAAGCTCCTGATTGTTTTCTAACTGGAATTTCTTCATTATTCGTAATTTATGGGAGTATACGGTTCTGTGATCGATGCCCAGGTTTTTTGCTGTTTCATTATTGTTAAGGCCAATGTTTATGGCATTAATAATTTTTAGTTGCGAGCGACTCAATGACTGATGCGGGCATTTTAAACAGCGATTCTTCTCTATCGTTATACGTTTCTTATCGCCCGCGACAAATTCATCAAAGAGAATAGACAGGTTTTTTTTGATTGTTTCAAGGCTGCTTTTATGAAATAAAATGACAGCATTTTGAACGCATAAAGGCAGCAGGGAAGGATTAAACGTTATTTCTTTTTTGGTGAAAATTACCACCGCTGGACACTCTGATTTATATCTTTTCATTTCCTGACATAATAAATACTCGCCAACTTCCATCTCAGTAAAAATTATGTCTGGTTTTTTGAGGTGTTCTTTTGTGTTATTACTTTGAAAACAAAGGTCGCTTATACCTTTGGTGCTCGCAATTTCTTGGGTAAGTTCCTCTATGGCCTTTTCTAAATAAATATTTTTGGTGATGATGGCGATTTTTAGCATGATTTTCTTATTTTTAAAAAAAGCGGTGGAAAAATTTTCGACCGTCGTATGATGTTTTATTTAAGTAACGCCTGATGAGATTAGGATATTTCCTATTGAATATAATGGCAATAGGTTTAAAGAAAGGGTGGCTTTACTTTTTAATTAAAGAACGCAGCTAAATCAGTGGCTTGCGTAGGTGATTTGCTTATTTTTCAGCGTTTTTAATCGCACTAAATGCCAAGATTTGTTATGCCAGTCTTAATTTGTATTCATGGGTTTTATTAATTAACGACAATTATTCAGAAAATCATTATAAATATAGCATCGAAAGCTAATCTTTAGCGGCGTCCATTGAATCATAGGGCGAGAAGCTATTCGTTATTTAACGGCATGCATGCCGTTGATTTGATACTTCCACCGCATAGCTATCCGGGACGCGTTGAGCAGGGCGGTTTAACCCGCGAACAGGGCCAGCGCTTCCGCGAGGTCATTTTGTCTCGCGGCACGGGTTTTGATTTAACTGCGCTTTATCGCCAGTGGCGCGAGCGCGCTCTTACGATTGAGCCGATGCTGGAAAACCGCGGACTGGGTTAGTCCGGCGATTGTCACGTAAAGAGGACCGAGCGCGGTTTTTGTCCGTTTTTCCTCCCCAAACTGAAGCCTTACATTCATCAAGATGGGGAAGTGATACTGTAGAGGTGCCAGGGTATGGCTAAAATGCATTCGCATTCGATTTGACCTTAGCGATAAACCTTTCTGTAAGGGACAAGCCTTCGATGATTTCCTTATCGACTACGGTAATTCCGTATTGGGCAATTAACTCCAGCAGTCCGTCATAGGTCTGTATGAGCTCCAGAAGGCTGTAGATTGTTTTGCGATCGGAAACGGAGGGCATCTCAGAGATTGCTGAAGATTGATTAACAATCCACTCAAGATTGGCTTTGATTTTTTCTATATCAAGGTAACTATACATATTTCATGGACTTAAATCCTCATTTCAAGATTTTTTTGAGAAAACGCGTTTCTGACTTCACAGGAAAAAGCTATTGAATAACATCCAAAAACTCTGTTACTGGGAGAAGTCGATGATCAAGCCGGATGGGGGCTAGCTGCAGAAGCGGTCATGTCCAAAAGCGCTGCTACTGGCGTATCCCCTAAAGAAGGGCGCGATGTGCGTAGACTTCATTATGGAACGGATCGCCTATATATCAAGAAATCAGCGGATAAAATGTGAATAAGTAAATTTTACTGCGGATAAGGCTGCTCACCTGCAAACCGTATGCAAGAGCTGCAGGTGAGCAATGTGCTATGGAGGCAGTACCATAGCGGCAAAATTTTAGCCTCGCGCTGCGGGCAAAACCAACAAACCGTTTACCGCAGGGAACATTTTAGGACTTACCTTACTCATCACCGTGCGCAAGACAAATGAAAATAGGGTATCAACCGGGCTCAATATGATGTCTGCCTGCGGCCTCACCCCTTCGAGGCCAGCGTAAGCGCTGTTCAATGCACGAGTGCCTTGTCCTGCAACTCGAATTATTGAGGGTGATAATAACCTTTTTTAACAGCTAATGCGGATTAGCGTATTTTGCGTCATGTTTTACGGGCAAAACGCGCGCGACTGGAATAAACCGAGAGGCAGGCGGATATTGGCTGAGGGAGGAGAAAAATTATCTGGTTAATAAAGGACGCAGAGCCCGGCGTCCCATTGCGGATAAAGAACAGAACGGCGGGAATTACCTAACGGCGCTTCGCTTGCACGAGTCCGAAGAAATTGCGCGGCAGGTTGTGACTCTGGTATTGGCAGGCCGGGTAAGGCGTCAATCGCCACCCGGTGAAGATCCGGGGAAGATGTTTAAACAGATTTGTCATCACTCCCAAACCGGGCGCAGAGCCCGGTTTGTTGAGCCGTACGCTTTCACACCTTAAGCAGTTTTACCGTAGCCTCAATGTCTATCTCATCTTCCGAAAAGATGAGGGTGGTTCCCTGGAAGGTGGTAATGGCCAGCTTTTTCACCGAGCGCATTTCGCCAGGCTTAGCGGTGGATTTTGGCCTGATGTTTCCCATCAACAGGCCTACGGAAAGGACCGCATTCTCTTTGTCGATGCGGGCATCGGCGGGCTCTTCCTCGCTGTACACCAGGAAAGATTTGATCGATGTAAACTTAATCCGCTCGCCTGCAATATAGATATATTTGCTTTCCGGCAGGACTTTTACCGCATAGGCTGACAAACCCTTGTTATTGGTGGTGGGTTCGAAAGTGACTGCTGCATCTTTTTTAATGAGTTCAGGGTTGGCAACCTTAATCACATGAAAATAGCGATTATCGCCGTTTTCATCTTTGATAAATCCAAAACCTTTATCTTTAAACCACGTTGTGATCGTTCCGTTCATCGCCGTTACCGCCTGGTTAATCGTTTATCTACTCAATTTTTGCCACGCGCAGTGTAAAGCACAACGCCTGCGCAGACCAGGCCTGAATCGCCGGTCTGCGCAGGCCCGCATTGCTTACCACATCAAATCATCGGGAACTTTAAAATCAGCATACGGATCGTCTTCGTCCTGCTCTTCCGCACTTAGCGCGCTGTTTAAGACAATGCTGCTGGCGTCGCGCTGGGCGATTTTATCGGCGACGCTCGCCGGGATAATCGCGTATTTGCTCTCGCCGTCGTTATCACCGGCCAGACGCGCAATGGCGAGACGGCCGCTAATCAGCTGTGCCTGGGTGAGTTTATCCACGGCGATTTTTTTAATGAAGTTGTTATCCGTGAAGTTAAAATCAATATTGCCTTTTGAAATATCGATTTTATTCATTTCAATAAGCTGCTTAACCTGCGCTTTATACTCTTTCGAGAGCGCCGCCTGCTTTTGCTGCTCGCTAAGCTGCTTATCTCGCTCAAGCTGCGCTTTTTTATTCTCTTCCACTGCTTCTCTGGCTTCGCGAGCCTGAACGCGGGACTTTTTCGCCGTTCTCTGAACTTTGGCCATTTTTTTGCTGGTCACTAACCCGGCTTTAAGCATTTGTTCTTGTAAGGTGAGTTTTGTCATCTTCGTGTCTGAATCCGCTGAATAATGAGTGAGATTATACCTGCAAATGTCCGGGATGTACCAGGCGGTATGATTCGCACAAAGCAATTGCATAAAAAATCACTATTATCGCCATTTATTTGCTATAAATGCATATTTATTGATTTTTTATGAGGTGTAAAGATGATTGTCAGAACCTGGCATGGTTGTGTTCCCGTTGAGTTTGGCGATGCGTTTGCGGTTCATTTGCAGGCGACAGGCGTACAGCATTCCCAGGGCATCAGCGGCAACGCGGGGGCATTTGTCAGACGGGAAACGCAGGGGGAGTGGGAACACTTCTTCCTGGCAACGTACTGGCACAATCTGGATGCGGTCATCGCCTTTGCCGGTGAAGCGTATCATGTCGCAGTGACCTATGCGGATGATGAGCAATTCCACCTGTTGTCCGACCCTTACGTTTTTCAGTTTAACGTAGCTGAAGTCGTGGCGATTTAAGTCAGCGTTAGCATAAGCGCGCCGCAGGCAAAAAAATTAAGGCCCAAAGGGCCTTATAATGGGTTATTTCCGTCCCGCCAGTAAACCAATCACCAGCCCGATAGCGCCGGCCGCCAGCAGCCCGGTCAGCGGATTTTCCCTTACGCGCTCGGAGACCTCTGAGACGGCATCCGACGCCTGAGCGGCATACTTACGGGCCGCGCCTTTTAGCTGATGTTTAGGCGAATCAACCGCATCACCAAATTGCTGCTGGGCTTCCCCGGCGAATTCATTGACTTTGTTGCTCACTTTGTCCGCCAGATTCTGCGCGTCGTTTTCATACTCTTGTGATGACATGGGAGTCTCCTTTCGTTTGACTTATTTAAGTCTAGTGGCTAACAAGCGAAGTACAAATGCTCAGCCGTCGGTGAGCCTCACTCCAGGAATTTTCCACAACGTCCGGGATATAAACCAGGTCGCTGTTTCTGCCACAAAAGCGCTACACTCTGGCGAAAAGAAACGTCGCCAGAATGGGGGGATTGCCGTCATTTCAATTGATTAAGGTAATTCCTGGATATAAGATCCGTCGGGCGCGGGGGCAGGAAAGGCGGCAATTCATAAATAAGAACTATTGATGTTCACAATTCCTCTTTTTTCCTTCATCATTTGTCAGCTTTTACTCCTAATAATCAGCGCTTAGCTCAGCATAAGAAAGAAATTTTTTTACTCAAGGCCGGTATGAACTATAAGAAAGTACTGAAGAACACGTTGCTGCTTGCTCCCGTGGCGATCCTGAGTCTGCAAACCCCTGTCTGGGGCGCAGAGGCCACGAAAACGGCGACCTGCCAGAAGGCATCGCCTGCGGTGGACAAAGAAGGCGTGCCGTTACCGCCCGTTGTTGGTAAAGAGGGCGCGCAGCCGGCCTCCGCTAAAGACAAGTCCGGCCACGGCGGCGCAACGGCCAACTGTCAGCCTGCGGCCATCGAAAATTAATCATTGACCTCAACCCGGGAGGGACATGGTGCACCCGTTAATTAAGGTGATGCTGGTTGGAGGGAAGGGCGACGGCCTGATGGTTAGCGTTGCCGATAACGCGACGGAGATTTCCGTGACGCCTGCGCAGTACGGCGCGAAATCCGGCCAGCCGCTGAGCTACAGAATCGTATCGCAGACCATTGACGATGAACGCTATTTTTTCGGCGTTTTCAACGAGAGCCATGAGGATACGGACAAACTCAAAAGAGTCGCGCTGACCCGCGGCATGAAAAAACTCTTCAGCTAAGCCGGAGCCGGGCGGCAAGCTGTCGTCCGGTCCGCGCCTGTTTTGTTTTCCTTTCGCCTCCGATACAGTAGCGCCAAACGCTTTTATCAGTTTCGGGAATCTATGATTAACCATATCCGGATAAAAAATTTCAGATCGGTCAGGGATATTGAGCTGGAACTCGGTGCGCTGAATATCGTCTTTGGCCCCAACGGCTGCGGTAAATCCAATATCTATAAAGCCATCCACCTGTTAACCGCCTGCGCCGACGGGAAGTTTTCCGGCTATATCAGCGATGAGGGCGGGCTGGAAAACATTATGTGGTCCGGGCCAGGCGCGCCGACCGACCGCTTTCCGCGGCGGCTGCAGATTGGCTGTCTGACCGACGAGTTTGACTACCAGCTGCAGGTGGGTTTTCCGGAAAAGCTGCCTTATCCTACCCAGTTTCAGCTGGATCCGATCGTTAAAGAGGAGTCGATCTGGCTGGCGGGATTTTCCCGACGTCCTTCATCGCGCGTGCTGGAGCGTAAAAACCAGGCGGCGTTCCTGGTGGATGTGAATGGCGAAAAGAGTGCCTTTACCGACGCCATTTACGAGAATGAATCGATTTTTGGCCAACTGGGCGAGCCGCACCGTTTTCCGGAGGTCTCGCGGGTCAGGGAAACCATGCGCCACTGGCGCTTTTATCACGAATTCAATATTGGCAGACTCTCACCGCTGCGACACCCGACGGTAGGCTACCGCTCGCCGGTGCTCGACAGCGATGGGCATAACCTCGCCGCCGCCTTTCAGACCATCGTGGAAATCGGCGCCGAAGAGCTGCTGCATGAGATCCTCGGCGAAGCGTTCCCGGCGTGTACCTTTTATTGTGAAAACGAAAACTCGCGTTTCTCGATGAAGATGCGCCGTAACGGCGTCTGGCGGCCTTTACTGGCGGCGGAAATGTCCGACGGCACGCTGCGCTTCCTGTGCCTGGCGGTGGCGCTATTAAGCCCGCGCCCTCCGGCATTTCTGGCCATTAACGAGCCGGAAAACAGCCTGCATCGCCAGATGTTCCCGGCGCTGGCCCGGCTGATTGTCGAAGCGTCCCGCTATAGCCAAATCTGGTTAACCAGCCACTCCGCCGAGCTGGCTGAGCTGATTTCATCGATGGCGGAAGCGCGCCTTTACGGGCTGGAAAATAGCGACGGGGAAACGCGGATCGCCGGCTAGCGGCAACTGCCTTACCCGGCGTCTTAACGGTGTATTGCCGACGCGCCGCCGGAGGGTTTCCGGCGGCCTGGCGTTATGCTGCGGCCGGGAGCAGGGTTTTGCTGCCTTTCAGGGTAAACAGCGAAATGACGGTAAAGCTCAGGGTAATACAGCCCAGGATCAGATAAGCCTGATGGAAGCCGACGGTATCATACATCCGTCCTACCCACGCCGAGAGCACAACGCCCGACAGCTGTTTCGATAAATTAAAGCCGATCAGGAACAGCGTCGCCGAAAGTTTTGGGTTAAATGCCGACGAGATATATTTAAAGGTGCCAACCAGCAGGAAGGGGATCTCAAACATATGCAGCATTTTTAATATAATCACTTCCACCGCCGAGGTCGCGAAAGACGAGCCTAAAATTCGGACTGACATAATTACCCCGGCAATTAACAGGGCATTCTTGGCGCCAATTCGGTTAATAATTGCCGGCGCGCAGAACATGATCAGCGCATTGAGTAATTCCCCACCGGTGGTCACGAAGCCAAACACTTCGGTGCCGCGCTGCGGGCTGGCGAAGAAGCCTTTAAAAAAGTTGGCGAACTGCTGGTCGAAAACGTCATAGACGCTGGCGACGCCAACGACATAAATAATAAAGCCCCAGAAGCGCGGCATCCGCAAGAGCTCGGCGGCGGTGCGCATGGAGAAAGCCTGACGGTTGGCGCCCAGGGCGTCGATAACCTCGGCGCTATTGCTGCTTTCCGGCTTCGAGACCCACAGCAGCACGCCGAGGATCAGCGCGAAGCCGGAGGCGATCCAGAAGGTGATATTGGGGTCGATACTAAACAGAATGCCGGTGATCGAGGCGCACAGCGCCCAGCCGACGCAGCCGGAGACGCGCACTTTACCGTATTCAAAACGGTTGGCGCGGCTGACGCGTTCAATATAGGCTTCTACCGCCCCGGAGCCGCTGGAGAAGACGATCCCCAGATAGATCCCGCCCACCAGCGCGCCCGCGATGATATTCATCTGCAGCAGCGGAGAGAAAACAAAAATAAAGAACGGGGCAAACAGGATTAATAAAATCGTAATCGTCCACAGCAGATGTTTGCGCAGGCCGAGCTTATCGGAAATCAGGCCAAACACCGGCTGGAAAATTATCGCGAATAGCGAAATGGAGGAGAAGACGATCCCCGTTTCGGTTTTGGTTAAATGGTTTACTTCCGCCAGCCATACCGGGAAGAAGGGGAAGTAGGCTGACATAATGAAATAGTAGAAGAAAAAGAACAGCATGAAATATATAAAATTATGCCGTTCTCGTGGCGCGAGTTCAGAGAGTTTCATTGTGAATATTCCATATTATTATGCCTGTAAGGTTGGGGGCTGGCGCCCCCGATTATTATTGGAAATGAATCGTTAACTGATATTGCCATTGTGTCTCAAGCAGCAGCCATTGCTGTAGTACGCTGGGTGTCCAGGAGTCATCGCCGCCGATGCCCATGTGTTGAGCATCGAGCGTGATCCAGACGCCGTTTTCCGGCTTCATCCTGTGCCAGTGATCGGTCTCCATTAACTGCGCGGTGCTGTAGGGCTGTACGGAGAAGTGGAAATCGCCCGCGACGTGCCAGCGCCCCCAGTCCAGCGCTTTGTTATCGCAGCGCAGGCCGTTTTCCGTCGGGAAAATGTACGGTGTGGTCATCTCTTCCAGCGGCAGCTGCCAGCGGGAGAAACAGGCGCTGGTGCGGCGGTCCGGATAGTTTTCATGCGGGCCGTAGCCGAGCCAGGAAACCGGTTGATGCTGGTCCGGAACCTGGAAATTCAGCCCGATGCGCGGCAGCGGCGGCAGGGTGCCGGCGCGTTCGCCATTGACCGCCAAATGCAGCTTGCCTTCGCCATCAAACGTCATCCGCCAGTGGCTGACAATCACCACTTCGTCGCCGCGCAGATAGTGCCAGCGGCTATCGATAACCACTTCATGGGCCAGGCGCTGGGCGTCGCACTGTACGCAGCGGGCGCTGAGGCCGTAGAGCCCGGCGCTCTTCCAGCGTTCAACCCAGGCGTTGGGGTCGATGCGCTCCACTTCGCTGACGCCGATATCGTTATCCAGCGGGGCGCGCACAAACTGGTCGCGCAGCGGCGTCAGCAGCTGTTCCACACCCTCTACCTGCCAGTGGGTCAGCAGGCCGCTCTCCCGGTCGATAGTCCATTGCTGCGAGCCGCTGCGTACGGTCCAGGCCGCGTCGCTGCTCTCCAGCGCTGGCGCCGTGCCGACGGGAGAAGGCAGGCGCAGCGCCAGCGGGGCGGCGAGCGGGAACTGCTGCCAGGCGACGCGATGCCCGGCGTCGGACCAGGCGGTGGCCTGCGGCTGGACAACCTCCAGCGTCAGCCACACCGCTTCGGCGCCCACGGGCAGCGTCAGCGCATCGCACAGCGTCAGCTCGCTCTGGCCTTCAGGGCTCAGCTCAAGCTTCACTTGACCCTCGGCAAAGGTTTCTCCGGCGGCCTGGACCTGCCAGCGCAGCGCTTCGTTATCGGTGGCGCGGAACAGATATTCGCTGCTGATGCTGATACGCAGCGGGGATTGCGCAAGCAGGGTAAACTGGAAGTACTGCTGCGCGTGTTTCGCTTCAATTAATGAAGGGTGCGGGCGGCGGTCGGGGAAGACCAGGCCGTTCATACAGAACTGGCGATCGTTCGGCGTATCGCCAAAATCACCGCCGTAGGCCCAGCCGACGCTGCCGTCGTCGAAGGTTTTGCTGATGGCCTGATCGGCCCAGTCCCAGATAAACCCGCCCTGCAGGCGCGGATAGTCGCGGAAGGCCTGCCAGTAATCAGCAAAGTTGCCGAGGCTGTTGCCCATCGCGTGGGCGTATTCGCAGAGGATCAGCGGGCGCTGCTCGCCCGGCAGACTGATCCACTTTTTGATCCCCCATTTCGGCACCGTCGGAATCCGCTGATCGCGCTCAACGCGGGCGTACATCGGGCAGATAATATCGGTGGTGGTGCTGTCGGCGCCTCCACCCTCGTACTGCACCGGGCGGGAGGGATCGTTGCGCTTCAGCCAGTGATACATCGCTTCATGGTTGCCGCCGCCGCCGGATTCGTTCCCCAGCGACCAGATAATAATCGACGGGTGGTTGCGATTGCTTTGCAACATCCGGCTGACGCGGGCGCTGAAGGCCGGCAGCCAGGCCGGATCGTCGGAAAGACGATTCATCGGCACCATGCCGTGGGTTTCAATATTGGCTTCGTCAACGACGTACAGGCCATAGCGATTGCACAGCTCATACCAGCGCGGGGTGTTTGGATAATGCGAGCAGCGCACGGCGTTAAAGTTGTTCTGCTTCATCAGCAGGATGTCCTGCACCATATCCTCTTCGGTCACCACCTGGCCGCGCTGGTGATGGTGCTCGTGACGGTTGACGCCGCGGATCAGCAGCGGTTTGCCGTTTAACAGCAGCAGGCCATTTTTGATTTCAACCCGGCGAAAGCCGATATCCCAGGCTTCAGCCTCGATCGTTTCATCGCCGCGGCACAGGGACACCACCGCCCGATAGCAGTTTGGCGTTTCCGCGCTCCACAGCGCCGGTCGCTCTACCGGCAGACGAATCGCCGCGCGTTCGGCATAGCTTCCGCGCTCATCGATAATCGGCGAACCCGGCGACTGCTGGTGGCTGGCGACCAGACGATCGTCATCCCACAGTTCGATCTTCACCGTCAGCGCCTCCAGCAGCGCGACCGGCGCGGCGACGCTTAAGTTCACCAGCAGCTCGGCATCCCGATAGAGCGCATCGAGCTGCGGCGTGAGCTGAACGTCGCAGAGGTGCAGGGTCGGTTTGTTCAGCAGCCAGACCGAACGGAAGATGCCGCTCATGCGCCACATATCCTGGTCTTCAAGCCAGGTACCCGCGCTCCAGCGCATCACCATCACGCAGATGCGGTTATCGCCCGGCTGAAGGTAGGGCGAGAGATCGAAGGCCGCGGGCAGGCGACTGTCCTGCGAATAACCGACCCATTCGCCGTTGCACCACAGATGAAAAGCCGAATTAACGCCGTCGAAGATAATCTGCGTCTGGCCGTCGGCTCGCCAGCTCTCATCGACGCTGAACGTCAGCGAGTAGCAGCCGGTCGGATTCTCCTCAGGTACGCGCGGCGGCGTAGTGTCGATCGGGTAGCGGACGTTGGTATAGATCGGAGCGTCGTAGCCTTCCATTTGCCAGTTTGACGGCACCGGCGTACTGCGGCTGTCCGGCAGATCGTCTTCCAGCCAGCGGGCATCCACGTCAAACGGGCTGCGGGCCCAGGAGAACTGCCACTGGCCGTCAAGCCGGCGGCGGAACGCCGAGGGCTGGTTTTTTCGCGCCGCGTCGGTATCGCGCCAGCTGGCGAAAGTCGGGTGGGCCGGTAAACGGTTGAGATGGGTAATGGTCTGGTTCTGCCAGTCTTCGCGGGCGAGAATCTGATGGAACGTTGCTCCTGCGGCGGAATGAGTGTCGTGTTGTTGCATACGTATTCCTGACGGATAAGTGATAAAAATGTCATTCGCTAGACAATATAATTTTGTTATCAGTTATTTTCGCTATAGCCGCAATATTGGCGAAAATGAAACCCACTGGCGATCACGAAAAGCTGGAAAAACAGCTGATTTTTGTCGTCTTTTAAACATAAAATGTTAGCGGACAACATTGAGGTTTTAATTCAGAAGGAGTGCACTATGCAGCGTCGACTGGCAACGCTTGACGATGTGGCCCGCGAGGCCGGCGTGTCTCAGCAGACGGTCTCACGGGTGCTGAATAATCCGGACGTGGTGTCTGAACGAACCCGCGATAAGGTCATTCGCGCGATGCAGGCGCTGCGCTACGTACCGAACCGTTCCGCTCAGCTGCTGGCGGGGAAATCCGCGCCGTCGATTGGGCTGATCACCGCTTCGCTGACGCTGCACGCGCCTTCACAAATCGCCGCGGCGGTGAAAAGCTACGCCGGTCTGCATCAGCTTGAGGTCTCGATTGCGATGCCGGTGCAGGTCGACTATTCGTCGCTGCAGGCGCGGCTTAATGAGTTTCGCGCCCAGCATATTCGCGGCGCGATTATCAGCCTGCCGCTCGAAAGCAGCCTCGCGGAGCGGCTGGTGGTGGAAAACCCCGATATCGCCTGCATGTTTCTTGATGTTTCGCCGGACACCGACGTGTGCTGCGTGCGTTTCGATCATCGCGACGGCTGCGGCGCGTGCGTGCGGCATCTCTGGGACGCCGGGCACCGGGAATTCGGCCTGCTGGCCGGGCCGGAGAGCTCGGTCTCCGCGCGCATGCGATTGAGCAGCTGGCGCGAGGCGCTGCATCGGCTGGGCGTTAGTAATGCGGTGACGGTGTTTGGCGACTGGAGCGCCGCCAGCGGCTGGAACAAAACGTTTGAGCTCCTGCATCATCATCCGCGCATTAGCGCCATCGTGGTGGCTAACGATCAGATGGCGCTCGGGGTACTGAGCGCGCTGGCGCAGTTGAATCGCACCGGCAGCCAGGCGATCTCGGTCACCGGTTATGACGATACCGCGGACAGCCTCTACTTCCAGCCGCCGCTGACCACCGTCGCCCAGGATTTTAACGTTCTGGGAAAAAGGGCGGTTGAGCTGCTCATCCAGCTAATGGCTGCCCCGCAGATGAAGATCCGCGAGCTGCTGCCGACGCGCCTGATTATCCGCCAATCCACCTGGCCCTGCGCGGGCGCCAGGCAGGAGGAGAAAGAGGGGCTTGTCGCGCAGATCAAAGCGCTGGTGGAAAAGCTGTAAGCAACGGTCCGTTTAGCTTTCATTGATGTTGCGCGTGATAGCTTATCGGACAAGCGTACTCAGGGGGTTATGCCCTGAACGTAAAAATGCAAAACACAATCTATCCATGCAAGCATTCATTCACCGCCAGTCACATGGCGGTTTTTTTTTGCCCGTTTTCGGTCGTTAGAATATGGCGTTATTTTATTTAATTCTGCCTCCTGGTCGATTACTCGCCGCTGTTAAGCATAAATGCGCTGTTTTCACACCGCGGTGTCAGAAAATTTCCCCGGCTTATACTTTTTTATCCAGCATAAAATGCTGTTGACCGGGGGGCGGCAGGGCGCGCTTTTTTTAGCGCCATTCGGCTATGCTGAAAGCCAAAGCAGGCGAGTGAAAGGCAACGTCATGATGATATTAAAAGATAAAGAGCACGTGGACTCGGTTGACTGGCTGACGGTGGCGGAGATTATCGCCGCCGCAGGTCTCAATCAGCGGGACGTCGCGCTGGTGGAGCGCGCGTTTCGCCATAGTACCTTTTGCTGGTTTGGCTATGAAAACGGGCAGCTTATTGCCGTTGCCCGGGCGATTAGCGACCTGACCTGGTGCAGCTATCTGGCGGATGTCGCGGTGCACCCGCGCTGTCAGGGAAAGGGGTACGGGCAGCAGCTGATGCAATCGGTCAGCGACCGGCTGCGGCCGTTCGGCAAAACCTTCATCTACTCGGTGGTGGATAAAGTCGGCTTTTATCGCCGCTTTGGTTTTGAAACGCTGACCACGGGCATGGTCTGCGCCAGCGAAGAGGCGATAGCGCGTATGCGCGAGCAGGGATTTGTTGGCTAGTAAATACCGCTTAAAAAAACGCATTTACCAAACGGTTTAAATGGCTGCTGAATGAATCACTGCCATTACCCGCGCCGCTAAGGATTATTTCGCTGGCCCTTGCCGGTTGCTGCCGTAAATAATCGGATAAACTTAGTCGGCTACAGCCGGTCCAGTTAATTATGACAGATAGCCTGGGTTAAAAGGGTAAACTGTGTTACACAGTCCCATTCTCCTGGCAAACATCTGGATGGGATTATGCTGACAACTCTGATTTACAGAAGTCAGATGCATTTAACACAAGAAACCGATCTCATACTGCTGGTTGAAAAAGCGAATGCTGAGAACGCAGCACGCGGGATTACGGGCATACTTCTTTTAAAAGATAATGTTTACCTTCAGATACTTGAGGGGGATGAGTGCGTGCTTGAGCAGCTATTCAGCACGATCAAGCAAGACGATCGTCACCATCAGGTTGTCGAGCTGATGCGTGATTACGCGCCGCGCCGGCGCTTTGAAAACGTAGGGATGATGTTTTTTGACCTGAATAAACTGCAAACCGCTGACGTCCTGACAAAGGTTCGCCAGCTTAGCCAACTGAAAGGTTATCTTTCCACCGAAGAGCGCGTCTATAAATTTATCCATACTTTTATCAGTCAAAAAAGCGCTGCTGCGCCGTCACCCTTTTTACGGCCTGACAAATGGTCGCTTCATTGGCGGAAACATGCATTTCATGCGCCGCAAGAATCGTTTTTTGCCGGTCAATGCTGTCAGTTTGCTTTCCAGCCCATTATCGAACCGTTGGCCGGGAATATCACTTCGCTTGAAGCGCTTATTCGTGATAAAGACGGCGGTAGTCCCGCCAATTTCTTTGCCTCGATTCCGCCAGAGCAACGTTATGAAGTTGATCTCAAAGCGAAATCAGTTGCCTTTGCCCTGGCGAAAGAAATCAATATTGGCGACCATAAAATATCCATTAATATCCTTCCGATGTCTCTGGTTGTTATTCCTGATGCCATTGAATACCTGCTGCGGGAAATAAAAAAACAGGGTCTTGAACCCGAACAGGTGATCGTGGAGGTGACGGAAGATGAAATGATCTCCGGTTTTAGCCAGTTCAGCAGCGCGATAAAAAAACTGCGCGTCTCTGGTATGGGGCTGGCAATTGATGACTTTGGCGCCGGTTATGCTGGACTCTCGTTGTTGACAAAGATTCAGCCTGATAAAGTTAAAATCGACCGCGAGATTATTACCGATATCCATCAGAGCGGCCCTAAACAAGCGGTGGTAAGATCGATTATCAACTGCTGCCGTGAACTTGAGATTGCGGTGGTTGCCGAAGGCATAGAGCGGATAGAGGAGTGGTGCTGGCTCGAATCTGCGGGTATTAAACGTTTCCAGGGATTTTTATTTGCCATGCCGAAAGTCAACGGCGTCGGTGACATACGCTGGCCTGGGGAAAAGTGAAGCCTGATTTGCCTTAATGTACCGCGCGGTTTGCATCCGGCAGCAGCGCAGGCGAGTAGACATTGCGTATTCCGCCTGGAGTATCCCTATTTTCTGAAGCTGAACCGGCCAATAGTCGCTGATGGCCGGTAAGCTCATGACTAACCGCAAGCCCTGCATATTCCCAATCTATAACAGACTGACCCTTGTTAATCATCGAGCCTGTCATGACTGATTTCATCTTCGTGGGTGCTTATCAACTGCGTGAGCGCTATTTGTTCCTGAAACTTGGTCAGAAGCAGTTCTGCGTCCGTCTTCAGAACGTCTTCAGATGATTCCAGTACCGAATTTATCGCTTTCGTTACGCTGCTAACTAATTCCGCGACGCCGCCTTCCTTGCCGATAGCGAGCATCAGCGCGCTAATGAGCAAAGACTGCGCCTCGACCTGGGCAGCAAGCTGCTTACTTTCGGCATCCATGGCGGAAATTTTAGCTATTATGCTGAGAATGACATTATTCATTGTATCCCTCAAATCAATAAGTTAGAGCGGGTTGTTGATGGCTATATTCGCTGTTGATAATCCGAATTAACCATAGAACATAAATATGCCAGAAAAAATATCGGTAGCGTTAGTCAGGTTTTGGGCATCACCAAAGTAAAGCATGAAAACGCGCCGGTCCCACTTCCATATTCCTCCAACGATCGCGCCCGACAGAGCGCAAAGGAGCATGAAGAGTGCGATTGTTGAAACGAAAGGCGGCGGGCTTGAGGTCGTGTTTAGCCTGGCCGACCTCTGATGTTTCTTGCTTCAGCATCAACTCATACAGGCGACAGGAAAATGTGCGGATGTTTAACCGGGAGGACAAGCTCGTTGGCAAGAGCGGCTGGCTCTGTCCAACGAGATACAGCATGGGCTGACGCCAGACCATGAATATGGCTCATGTTGTAATGAAATTAACTCGCTTTCACTCATCTAATGGCTCTGGCATAACATGCTGTATTCGATATAGATAATATGAAGATGAAGACTGCTTATGGAAGCCTGCGCCAGCCTGCAACCATCAGAAAGGACTGCAGTTTTTATCTCAGAACTTAGGATGCACATCTGCAATGAATCAACAATTTACCTTTACTATTAAACGCACTCTCTTTGATGAAAACTATAACCCCTCAGAAAATACGCGTATTACAACCAACTTTGCTAATTTAGCAAGAGGGGAAAATCGCCAGGAGAATCTGCGCAATACCTTAGTCATGATTGACAATCGTTTCAATACGCTGGCGCACTGGGATAACCCCAAAGGCGATCGCTATGCCGTTGTGCTGGAAATTATTTCAGCCGAAATGAATATCAGCGCCACCGGCGATACCTTTCCGGTGATTGAAATATTGCAAACCAGCATTATTGATAAAAAGACCGATGAACGTATTGAGGGTATCGTTGGCAATAATTTCTCTTCGTACGTTCGCGACTACGACTTTAGCGTATTGCTGTTAGACCATAATAAAGGACGCGCAGGTTTTAGCCTTCCGGAAGGATTCGGCGATTTGCACGGCAACATATTTAAACATTTCGTCAATTCAGCGGAGTACAAGGCCAATTTCAAAAAATCACCGGTCATTTGCCTTAGCGTCTCCAGCAAAGACACCTATCACCAGACCGGAAATCAACATCCTGTCCTGGGGCTCGAATACCGGCCAGAGGGTTCATCGTTGACTGAGCAATATTTTGGCAAAATGGGCCTGAAGGTTCGCTACTTTATGCCGAAAAACAGCGTTGCGCCTTTGGCCTTTTATTTCTCAGGGGATTTGCTGAGCGATTACACGAGCCTTGAGCTGATTAGCACCATCAGCACGATGGAGACGTTCCAGAAGATATACCGCCCGGAGATCTACAACGCCAACTCTGCCGCAGGACTCTGCTATCAGCCCGATCTGCATCATCAGGACCATTCATTAACCAAAATTGTTTACGATCGTGAAGAGCGCAGCCAGCTGGCGGTAGAGCAGGGGAAGTTTACCGAAGAGCACTTTATTAAACCGTATAAAAATATTCTGCAGCAATGGTCTGCTCATTACGCTCTTTAAGACATCGCATATATAAGGCTATCGATAATGACAAAATTATTACCCACTTCAACAGCCGGCAGCTTACCGAAACCGTCCTGGCTTGCAGAGCCTGAGAAACTGTGGTCCCCATGGAAACTGCAGAATGAAGAGTTAATTGCCGGGAAAAAAGACGCGCTGAGCCTGTCCTTATTTGACCAACTGCGCGCCGGCATCGACATCGTCAGCGATGGCGAGCAAACCCGTCAGCACTTTGTTACTACGTTTATTGAGCACCTCAGCGGCGTCGATTTTGAAAAACGCGAAGTCGTTAAAATCCGTAATCGCTATGATGCGAGCGTTCCGACCGTCGTGGGCGCCGTCGAGCGTCAAAAACCCGTTTTTGTCGAAGATGCGCGTTTTTTACGTCAGCTCACCAGCCAGCCGATTAAGTGGGCGCTGCCGGGGCCCATGACCATGATTGATACGCTCTATGACAATCACTATAAGAGCCGCGAAAAACTGGCCTGGGAGTTTGCGAAGATACTTAATCAGGAAGCCAGGGAACTGGAGGCCGCCGGCGTCGACATTATTCAGTTTGATGAGCCAGCCTTTAATGTGTTTTTTGATGAGGTTAATGATTGGGGCATCGCGGCCTTAGAAAGAGCCGTTGAAGGGCTAAAATGCGAAACTGCGGTACATATCTGCTATGGATACGGCATCAAAGCGAATACCGACTGGAAAAAGACCCTGGGAACAGAGTGGCGACAATATGAAGAAGCGTTTCCTAAGCTGCAAACCTCCAGCATCGATATCATCTCGCTGGAATGTCATAACTCACGTGTTCCCATGGATCTGCTTGAACTGATTCGCGGAAAAAAAGTGATGGTTGGAGCCATCGACGTGGCGACCAATGCGATCGAAACGCCGGAGGAAGTCGCCGCGACCTTACGTAAAGCGCTGCGGTTTGTGGATGCCGATAAGCTTTATCCTTCAACCAACTGCGGCATGGCGCCGCTATCGCGTCCGGTGGCGAGCGGCAAGCTCAATGCGCTAAGCGCCGGGGCGGAAATTATCCGCAGGGAGCTGCAGGCTAAATAGAACCCTGGCAAAGGGCTGGAAGCCTCGCCGCAGCTGACGGATATTCAGCGAATGGTATGTAAGGTAAGCGAAATGCTTCTGGCTCAGATTTCATCATTCGCTGACCGGGCATAATCAGTACGTCGTGCCGGGCGCTCGGGCGCTACTTAAAATATTTATCGAGGGGATCGTGATGGCGGTATTTTCGGAAGAAAAACAGCCAGTAGACAAAACCCAGAGTAGCGCCCAGCCCGGCAAACTGCAGATAAAGTATTTTACGTCGGGCAAGCAGGTCCATAAATGAATACGCGCCTTTCCACATATCAATAATGCCACCGTTTATCACCAGGTCTGTAAACAGCGCAAGCCCCGGCAGAGCAACCGCGTACGCCGCCATAAGGTATAAAAGCGCCGCAAGCCTCATTTTGGTATTGATATGCATATTCTGCCTCCTTGCTCATGATGACAAAGCATAACATAGCCTATCAACGATCAGCATCGAGTGGGCTGTTGAGGGATGTTCGGACGGAGTTTCTCCTGGTGACTGATACGATAAATTATCGTGTATAAGGTGGTTCATCGATCGGCAAACCAAAAGCAGAACGCCCCCTGGTGCATCGGCAGCAGGGGGCGTTTACGGGTGGGGATTATCGTCGTTCATCAGTCATCCCATTTGTGGCTCAGGTATGCGGCAAGAAATCCAAAGAACAGAATGGTTCCCAGAACTGCCATAAATACATGCATATTTCCCAGCATGATTACCTCCATTAGTTTTGCTATGCGCTATGTTGTCCTCATTGAACGGGTTTACGGTTGTTGGATACATCTTAACCCGACTAATCTAAACAAACGATTAACAAATTGCCCGGCGTGACTATTATCCATGTGAATCACTCTCCCTTTTTACCCGCCAGCGCGCTTTTCCTGTACTGCAACGGGCTAAGGGCAAACTGCTGGCGGAAGTGATGGCGCAGGGTGCTGGCATTTGAGAAACCGCAAAGCTCGGCAATCTGCTCAACGCTCAGCCGGCTGTGGGTCAAGTGCTGCGTGGCGCGCTGAAGGCGCTCGTCAAGCAGCCAGCGGGCGGGGGTTTTGCCGGTGGCGTCTTCGAAACGGCGTAAAAACGTGCGCTGCCCCATGCCGGCTCTTTCCGCCAGCGAGGCCACGGTGTGGCCAGCGGCGAGATTCTGGTGCAGGAAATCAAATAATTGCCCCAGCCTCTGGCTCTCCCTTGCTTTGGCCACCGGGCGAACAATCTGCTGCGCCTGCCCGCCGTCGCGATGGGGGGAGACCACTAACCGTCGGGCGACAAGATTCGCCGCTTCGACGCCGAAGTCCTCGCGCACCAGGTGCAAACATAAATCGATACCCGCGGCGCTGCCTGCGGAGGTCATGACGCCTTCGGCGCCGACGTACAGCACGTCATCGATCACCTCAATGCGCGGAAACCGCGCCCGCAGCTGGTCGGTATAGCGCCAGTGGGTGGTCGCCTGGCGGCCGTTCAGCAGCCCGGCCGCGGCCAGAACGAAAACCCCGGAGCAGATAGAAATTATCCGGCAGCCTCGCGCATGGGCGGCGACCAGCGCCTCGCACAGCGCTGGCGGCACGGGGGAGTCAATACCGCGCCAGCCGGGCACCACGATGGTGTCCGCTTCGCCTAATAGCGCCATACCGCCATCGGTCATGAGCCGAATTCCGCCGGTTGCCCGCAGCTCACCGTCGTCGACGGCGGCCACGGCAAAGCGATACCATCGTTCGCCCATTTCCGGGCGCGGCAGGCCGAAGATCTCTACGGCGACGCCAAATTCAAAGGTACACAGGCCATCGTAGGCGAGGGCAACAACCCGGTGGCGTGACAACGTCACGGATGGAATTGTCAGGATTTCAGCGTTTTCAGTCATGGTTCTCGGCAGATGTCGCGCAGGCGGTTAATTAAAGTAGTGGTATCACAGACAAGGAGAAGATGCCATGAGTGTTGTAACCGCTATTGCCCCCGCCAGTTCTACCGACGCCGCCGCCTGGTTTCGTCATAAGCTAAGCCTCGAGACCGACTGCGCCGATGTCTACAGCGCGATGCGCGAAGGAGAAGTGGATTTTGTTCTGCTGCACGTCGTCGGCAGTGAGGAAACCTTTGCCCGTCGTCATCTCCCGGGCGCCCTGCATTTACCGCACCGACAAATTGATGAAACCAGAATGGCGCAGTGGCCTGATGACACGCTGTTTGTGGTCTACTGCGCCGGGCCGCACTGCAACGGGGCGGACGTCGCCGCCATGAAGCTGGCTCTGCTGGGGCGCCCGGTAAAAATGATGCTCGGCGGCCTGAACGGCTGGGAAGATGAAGGGTTGCCTTTCGCAAAGTGAATTTATTTCATGTGCCATGAAATATTGTCGTTTGCCGATGAAACCTCTGCATGCCAGTATCTGGACATATAGCCATCCAGAAGTCTATAAATTCAAATAATGAACTATCACGGTGGGTAATTAACTTTGCCCGCCGCTAAGGAGACACCATGCAACGTCATCAGGCCCCGTTCCGCGCAGATATTGTCGGCAGCTTTTTACGTCCGGACGCCATCAAACAGGCCCGTCAGCAGCTGGCCGCCGGCACCATCGACGCGCAGCAGCTGCGCCAGATAGAAAATGAGGCGATTCGCGTTCTGGTGCAGCAGCAGTGCGAGTGCGGGCTGCATGTGGTCACCGACGGTGAGTTCCGCCGCGCGTGGTGGCACTTTGATTTCTTTGACGGACTACAGGGCGTTGAGCGCTACGATTCAGAAAAGGGCATTCAGTTCAACGGGGTACAGACCAAAGCGCACGGCGTTCGCGTCACCGGTAAACTGGCCTTTGGCGATCACCCGATGCTGGAAGATTTTCGCTATCTGAAGAGCATCAGCGGCAGCGCTCAGCCGAAGATGACCATTCCCAGCCCGAGCGTGCTGCACTTCCGCGGCGGCCGGAAAGATATCGACGCGACGGTGTATCCGGATCTCGCCGACTATTTCGATGACCTGGTAACCACCTGGCGCGATGCCATTCGCGCCTTCTACGATGCGGGCTGCCGCTATTTACAGCTTGATGACACCGTCTGGGCCTACCTCTGCTCCGATGAGCAGCGACAGCAGGTGCGCGAGCGCGGCGAAGACCCGGATGAGCTGGCGCGCATTTATGCCCGCGTTCTGAATAAGGCCCTGGAAGGGAAGCCGGAGGATCTGACCGTTGGCCTGCACGTGTGTCGCGGTAACTTCCGCTCGACCTGGATCTCCGAGGGCGGCTACGAGCCGGTTGCGGAAGTGCTGTTCGGCGGCGTTAACATCGACGCGTTCTTCCTCGAATATGATAATGACCGTTCCGGCGACTTCGCGCCGCTGCGCTACGTTCGCCCCGGCCATCAGCAGGTGGTACTGGGCCTGATCACCACTAAAAACGGGGAGCTGGAAAACCCGGAAGGGGTGAAGGCTCGTCTGCAGGAGGCGGCGCAGTACGTCCCGCTGGCGCAAATTTGCCTCAGCCCGCAGTGCGGTTTTGCTTCCACCGAAGAGGGTAACTCTCTGACCGAAGCCCAGCAGTGGGATAAAGTCCGCCTGGTCACCGGCATCGCCGCGCAGGTCTGGTAATCTCTCCATAGCGCAGCGTTGCACTATTTTAAGGCAACGCTGTGCACCCGCCTTTATTTTCCCCGTATTCTGCCGCGCTTTCAGACGCTTTCACAACCTGGCATCGTTTTTGCCTTATCACTTCCGGTGAGTCGTTAATTCATTTTTTTGTTTTTGCGCTATTCAGGAGTGACACACATGCAGCGTCGAACACTATTAAAAGCTTTTGCTCTCTCCGCCTCTGTTATTAGCATGGGCTTCTCCTTACAGGTTTATGCCGCCGACACCATTAAAGTCGGCATTATGCACTCGCTTTCCGGGACGATGGCGATTTCTGAAACCCCGCTGAAAGATGTCGCCCTGATGGCTATCGATGACATCAACGCCAAAGGCGGCGTGCTGGGTAAAAAACTGGAACCGGTCGTGGTGGATCCGGCATCAAACTGGCCGCTGTTCGCCGAAAAAGCGCGTCAACTGCTGACGCAGGATAAGGTGGCGGCGGTGTTCGGCTGCTGGACCTCCGTATCGCGCAAATCGGTTCTGCCGGTATTTGAAGAGCTGAACGGTCTGCTCTTCTACCCGGTACAGTATGAAGGCGAAGAGATGTCGCCGAACGTCTTCTACACCGGCGCGGCGCCAAACCAGCAGGCGATTCCGGCGGTGGAATACCTGCTGAGCGAAGACGGCGGCGGGGCGAAACGCTTCTTCCTGCTCGGTACCGACTACGTCTACCCGCGCACCACCAACAAAATTCTCCGCGCTTTCCTGCACGCCAAAGGCATTCAGGATAAAGACATCGAAGAGGTCTATACCCCGTTCGGCTATAGCGACTATCAGACTATCGTCGCCAATATCAAGAAGTTCTCCGCCGGCGGTAAAACCGCGGTGGTCTCTACCATCAACGGTGATTCCAACGTTCCGTTCTATAAAGAGCTGGCTAATCAGGGGCTGAAGGCGACGGACGTGCCGGTGGTGGCCTTTTCCGTGGGCGAGGAGGAGCTGCGCGGGATTGATACTAAACCGCTGGTGGGCAACCTCGCGGCGTGGAACTACTTCGAGTCCGTCGATAACCCAACCAATAAACAGTTTGTTGCCGACTATCGCGCTTACGCCAAAGCCCACAAGCTGCCAAACGCCGATACCGTGGTAACCAATGACCCGATGGAAGCGACCTGGGTTGGCCTGCACATGTGGGCGCAGGCGGTGACGAAAGCAGGATCGACCGATGTCGACAAGGTGCGTGATGCCATGGCCGGCCAAACCTTCAAGGCGCCGTCAGGCTTTACCCTGACCATGGATGCCACCAACCATCACCTGCACAAGCCGGTAATGATTGGCGAAATCGAAAGCAACGGCCAGTTTAACGTGGTCTGGCAGACCGAAGAGCCGGTACGCGCCCAGCCGTGGAGCCCGTGGATTGCCGGGAATGATAAAAAGCCGGATCACCCGGTTAAAACCGTCAGCAACTAAGCGTTAGACCCCGGCGCTGCGCCGGGGGGAATGATTCAGTCTTCCGGGCCCGAAGCCCGGATTTCCCCGAAAAGGAGAACGACCATGAACGCATTACGCCTCATGTGTTACTTCGCGCTGCTGATGGTCTTGATACCGTGGCGGGCGCAGGCAGCGGACGCCGACGATTTTGTGGCGGCCAATCGCAGCCAGCAGGCTCAGCTGCTGGAACAGTGGGCCGCCGCGCCCGAAGCGCCGCGTTTACCGCTGCTGCGGGCGCTGAAAAGTGAAACATTGCAATCCGATAGCGGCGGTCATGCGTTCAGCAAACAGGGCGACAGCCTGCTGGCGCTGGGCGCGGTTCCGGCGCCCGTCGGCCCAACAAAACCGGTGCGCCTGACCAACCGCCTGCGTAACCTGGCGGCAGGCGCACTGGCGACGCATCTCCTGGTTAGTGACAACGTCACGGAAAGGGCCGCGGCGGCGCAAACCCTGCAGCGCGAAGCGACGCCTGAGATGGCGGGGCTGTTACAGCAGCGTCTGACGGCGGAAACCGACGGCGCGGTGAAGTCGCAGCTGGAAATTGCGCTGGCCCGTTTACAGCTTGTCAGTCCTCAGCCCGCACAGCGGCTGGCGGCCATCGCGCTGCTCGGCCACTCAGGTGACCCGGAAACTCAGGCGCTGCTGACGCCGTATACCGATGCCCGGCATGAGCCGGACCCGGCGATTCGCGCGGCGGCCCAGGAGAGCCTGAGTAAAATCCAGCACCGCCTGCTGCTGGGCAATCTTCTCGGCCAGGCTTTTATGGGCCTCTCCCTCGGTTCTGTCCTGCTGCTCGCCGCGCTCGGTCTGGCCATCACCTACGGTCTGCTCGGGGTGATCAATATGGCCCACGGCGAGATGCTGATGATTGGCGCCTACAGCTGCTGGCTGGTTCAGCAGGCGCTGGCGCAGCTGGCGCCGCAGTGGCTGGCCTTCTATCCGCTGATTGCGCTGCCGGTGGCGTTCCTGATCACCGGCGGTATCGGTATGGCGCTGGAACGCACCGTGATCCGTCATCTGTACGGGCGCCCGCTTGAGACGCTGCTCGCCACATGGGGGATCAGCCTGATGCTGATCCAGCTGGTACGGATGCTGTTTGGCGCGCAGAACGTTGAGGTCGCCAATCCGGCATGGCTCTCCGGCGGCGTGCAGGTTCTGCCGAATCTCATCCTGCCGTGGAACCGTCTGGCGGTACTGGTTTTCGTGCTGCTGGTGCTGCTCTTTACCTGGCTGACGCTGAACAAGACCCGGCTAGGGATGAACGTGCGGGCTGTGACGCAAAACCGCGCGATGGCGGCCTGCTGCGGCGTGCCGACCGGACGGGTCGATATGCTGGCGTTTGGCCTCGGTTCGGGGATCGCGGGGCTGGGCGGTGTCGCGCTGTCGCAGCTCGGTAACGTCGGGCCGGAGCTGGGCCAGGGCTACATTATCGACTCCTTCCTCGTGGTGGTGCTCGGCGGCGTTGGTCAGCTGGCGGGCAGCGTGGCGGCGGCGTTTGGTCTTGGCATCTTTAACAAAATCCTTGAACCGCAGATGGGAGCCGTGCTGGGTAAGATCCTGATTCTGGTCTTGATTATCCTGTTTATCCAGAAACGTCCCCAGGGACTGTTCGCCCTCAAAGGGAGGGTTATTGACTGATGAGCCAACCTATTACCTTAACGCTGGCGCGCAAAGCGCCGCGCCCGCTGCGCTGGTTCGGCGTGCTGCTACTGCTGGGCCTGCTAAGTATGCCGTTTCTGGCGCTGCTGCCCGCCACGCATCCGCTGGCGGTCTCCACCTGGCTGCTGACGCTGACCGGCAAGATCCTCTGCTACGCCATTGTCGCCGTGGCGCTGGATTTGGTCTGGGGCTATGCCGGGATGCTCTCGCTTGGCCATGGGATCTTTTTTGCCCTCGGTGGCTACGCCATGGGCATGTACCTGATGCGCCAGGCGGCGGGCGACGGATTGCCGGCCTTTATGTCGTTTTTGTCGTGGAGTGAGCTGCCGTGGTTCTGGTGGGGCACCCAGCATTTCGCCTGGGCTATGCTGCTGGTGGTACTGGTGCCCGGCCTGCTGGCGCTGGTTTTCGGCTGGTTTGCCTTCCGCTCGAAAATCAAAGGCGTCTATTTTTCGATTATGACCCAGGCGCTCACCTACGCCGGGATGCTGCTGTTTTTCCGTAACGAAACCGGCTTTGGCGGTAACAACGGTTTTACCGGCTTTACCACGCTGCTCGGTTTCTCCGTCACCGCCATCAGCACGCGGGCGGCGCTGTTTATGGCCACGGTACTGCTGCTGTTGCTCACCCTGTGGATTGGCTATTTGCTGGCGCAAAGCAAATTTGGCCGCGTGCTGACGGCGGTGCGCGATGCTGAAAACCGCCTGATGTTCTGCGGCTACGACCCGCGCGGCTTTAAGCTGCTGGTATGGACCCTTTCAGCCGTACTGTGCGGACTGGCGGGGGCGCTGTACGTGCCGCAGGTCGGGATCATCAACCCCAGCGAAATGTCGCCGACCAACTCTATCGAAGCGGCCATCTGGGTGGCGCTCGGCGGTCGCGGAACCTTAATCGGCCCGGTGCTCGGCGCGGGGCTGGTCAACGGCGCGAAAAGCTACTTTACCGTGGCGATGCCGGAGTACTGGCAGCTCTTTCTGGGGCTGATTTTTATTATCGTGACGCTGTTTTTACCGCGTGGCGTTATCGGCCTGCTGCGTAAAGGAGATCGCTGATGCCATTGGATGAAGAGCTATTTACCCGCCAGCTGCCGACGGACCGCTTTCGCGAGCAGACCGATCCGGTACTGCAGCTGGAAGAGATTAACGTCAACTTTGACGGTTTTCAGGCGTTGACCAACCTGTCGCTGCAGATTGGCGTGGGCGAGCTACGCTGCGTGATTGGGCCGAACGGCGCCGGTAAAACCACCCTGATGGACGTCATCACCGGCAAAACCCGGCCGCAGAGCGGCAGGGCGCTTTACGATCAGTCGGTGGACTTAACCACCCTCGATCCCATCGCCATCGCCCGGCAGGGCATCGGGCGCAAGTTTCAGAAACCGACGGTCTTTGAGGCGCTGACGGTGGCAGAGAATCTCGAACTGGCAATGAAAGGTGATAAATCGGTGTGGGCCAGCCTGCGGGCGCGCCTGAACAGCGAGCAGGCCGACCGAATCAGCGAAACCCTGCGCCTGCTGCGGCTGGAGGGCGAACGCTATCGGCCGGCGGGGCTGCTGTCGCACGGGCAAAAGCAGTTTCTGGAAATCGGCATGCTGCTGGTGCAGGAGCCGCATCTGCTGCTGCTGGACGAACCCGCCGCCGGGATGACCGATGCGGAGACAGAATATACCGCCGAGCTGTTCCGCACCCTTGCCGGGCAGCATTCGCTGATGGTGGTCGAGCATGATATGGGCTTTGTCGAGACCATCGCCGACAGGGTGACGGTGCTGCATCAAGGACAGGTGCTGGCGGAGGGGTCGCTGCGCGAGGTGCAGGCCAACGAACAGGTGATTGAAGTTTATCTCGGACGCTAAGGAGCGCGGATGTTACAGGTTAATCAACTACATCAATATTATGGCGGCAGCCATATCCTGCGTGGAGTGGATTTTGCCGCTCGCCAGGGCGAGATCACCTGCCTGCTCGGGCGCAACGGGGTGGGAAAAACCACCTTGCTGAAGTGCCTGATGGGGCTGATCCCGGCGCGCAGCGGCGAGGTGCTGTGGCAGGAGAAGAATATCACCCACCGTAAACCGCACCAGCGGGTGCAGTCGGGGATCGCCTACGTGCCCCAGGGGCGGGAGATTTTTCCGCGCCTGACGGTTGAGGAGAATCTGCTGATGGGGCTGTCCCGCTTTCCCGCCCGCGACGCGCGCGCGGTACCGGAAGAGATTTATCAGCTGTTTCCGGTACTGAAAACCATGAAGCAGCGGCGCGGGGGCGATCTTTCCGGCGGGCAACAGCAGCAGCTGGCCATTGGCCGCGCGCTGGCCAGCCGTCCGCAGCTGTTGATTCTTGATGAACCGACGGAGGGCATTCAGCCGTCGGTGATTAAGGAGATTGGCGAGGTGATTCGCCAGCTGGCGAACCGCGGGGATATGGCGATTCTGCTGGTCGAGCAGTTTTATGATTTTGCCGCCGGTCTGGCGGATCGCTATCTGGTGATGTCGCGCGGCGCGATTATCCAGCAGGGCAACGGCGGCGATATGGAAGCCGAAGGCGTCCGCGGGATGGTCACCATTTAACTCGCCCCGGATGGCGGCCTCCCCCGGCTCGCGCTGCGCTTAGCCGGGCTACAGGTATACAGCAGTCTGCTGGCCCGTAGCCCGGGCAAGGCGCTTGCGCCGCCCCCGGGGAGATCGCCACAGGCCGCATTGGATATGATTTCCCGGAGGCGATGCTGCGCATCTGTCCGGGCTACCGCTCGCACACGGCGATGGACCCGTAGCCCGGGCAAGGCGCTTTGCGCCGCCCCCGGGGAGATCGCCACAGGCCGCATTGGATATGGCTCCCGGAGGCGATGCTGCGCATCTGTCCGGGCTACCGCTCGCAGACGGCGATGGACCCGTAGCCCGGGCAAGGCGCTTTGCGCCGCCCCCGGGGAGAGCGCCATAGTCCGCACTAGATATGGTTTCCCGGAGGCGATGCTGCGCATCTGTCCGGGCTTGTATGATTACTCCGTCAGAAAG